>ERZ791861.219-NODE-219-length-41148-cov-15.011535_pt1 | contig 41148 bp, 35 predicted proteins | sample MGYA00510283_ERZ791861 | MGnify/ENA primary metagenome ERZ791861 (study PRJEB30046, sample SAMN00792074) | human gut metagenome | study: EMG produced TPA metagenomics assembly of the A metagenome-wide association study of gut microbiota in type 2...
TCAGCTGTTACTGCTTTTTTTGAATTATGCAAGGTATAAACGCGGAGACGCTTACATTTAAGTCTCATAGAAGTATCATTATTTCACTTTTTCTTTACAAGATACTTCATCCCATCTGCAAATCTCTTATGTTTTAACTCACTCATATTCGCCAGTTTCCTGCCGAATCCCATCAAACTGTTCACCTTGAGCGATGAACCTATCTGCTTTTTCAGATAGTCGAAAATCTCGGCGGCAGTCAGATATTCACCCTCTTTCTCATTCTCAACCAAATCAAAATAGAGCTGGAAATACTGGTCTATCGGCTCAGCCACCTCAAACTGGCAGTTGTTCTTCATGATTAACTTCACCTGTTCCGCATCAAAATAACTCTTCTCGCCATTGTGCAGGGCGGTCAGCGCCTGGGCGAAAAGCTGCTGATAGTTCGGACGCACACTCACATCGATCGGTCCCGTCAGTTCCACGCCTATAAACCTTTTGTTGCCGGATGGGTCGGTGAGAATATCCTTCATGTTGCTCGTGGCGATGAACGAGGCGAGACGAGGAAATTCCATGACATGACTGCCATACGGAGGCTTGTATTTCAGCGTAGGCAACTGGATGAGATTCTTCAGGAATCCCTGCTGCACCTGTGGAGAAATCTGGTTGAACTCATCGAGATTGATGACCATAAACTGCGCCATCGCCTGATAAACCTGACGTTTTTCTGACAGAATCAGATTATCGTTATATCCCCACTGCAGCTCCGGTGGTAACAGCCGGCGACAGAAAGTACTCTTGTTGTAACCCTGCTTGGAAATGAGAAGCGGAGCCACAGAGTTGCCATACTGGCGATGGGTAAAGCCGCGCCACTGGTCAACCATGCCCAGAAACCAGGTGTAGAACCAGTCTGCCCAGTAAGGATTGTTGGTAGGAACCGTACGAGCCAAGGCACGTATATGGTCCTTTCCATCCCATTTGTCGTAGCATTGGAAGAGATATTCATCTATCGGATTATAATTCTTGATATAATCAGACTCTAGAAAATTCCTGACATCCTTGATGCTCACTCGGATATCGGCAAGCTGCACCTCCAGCGTCATGCGCTTCTGCACTCTCGGATCTACGGGCTGGAAACCATACCAACCTTTCTCTTTCGGCATGTATTCCACGAATTTCATCACCGTGTTGTATCTGAAGTTATATTTACTTTTCAGCAGCTGCATCATGCTCATGATATTCTCGCGAACGCTGTTCTTGTCAACTTTCTTTTCTTCTTCCGAAGTACCGGAACCAGGAATCATCTGCTGATTATCTTCCGTGTTGAAAGCCTGGTTCTGAGGGTGCATGTTGCTGTCAATTTTCATCGCCACCGCCTTGCTGTTGAAATAAGGTTTCGCATCGAGCGTCATCATAAAACTGTTGTGCATCGAAGGCTCAAAAGACAGGTTTGAGCCAGCTTCAATAGAAGGTTTCGGTCCGTCTGTGAGCACCGAAGCCTTGGCAATCGCCTGATATACAGGCAAAATCTGCTGGTAAGCGATGCGGTACAGTCGTTCGGCATCCGCCTCCTCTGCAGGCAGCAAGTCATCTTCATTGCAGAATTTCACCAATACGATAACCGACTTACCATCAGCACCTTCTAGCGCAGCAAAGGTAGAAGGCAGCATGGCAACCGAGCGCTTCACGCCCTCCACGCCGTCCACATCCGTAATGTTTCCGAATTTCAGCATCAGGATACCATTGCACGCCTTCATCTTCAGGTTGTTGTTTTCGTCTTTGGCGAATTCAGCAGCGGGGTAGATGTGCATCCATGTTGGCATATCCTTGTAATATTCGTAGCCGCTTTCCATATAGGTCACGTATTCGCGGAAATGGGTAACAGTAAGTCTGCTGTCATCTTTTGCGATTCGTTGCAGCAACTTCTCCATCGTCTTGGTGCTGACGAGGAGCTGCTTCTTGTTGTTTGTATGAACGATTGTTACCTTCATTGAATATATTGATTAGGATGTTTGTTTGTTAACTATTAATCATAAACTGTCAACTATAGACTATAAAATCTTATCAGTGTTGCCCAAAGTTTGGTTGGCAAATTGGGCACTCGTTTCCCGTTGTACGGGCAATGGTTGCCCGCCACTTGTTCTCCAGCAGCCCGTCACGTGTTCACCGGTAGCCCGTCACGTGTTCACCGGTAGCCCGTCACGTGTTCTCTGTGGGACCGCTTAAATGGCATGGCTGGATAATCTGGAGGGCAGAGAAAAAGATTAGCTTTTAGTGAAATCAATCTCTTCTGAGAAATGGTCGAATTCAACATCTTTATATCCGTATCTGGCGAAGAGCTGTTTGATATATGCCTGTTGTTCCGGCAGGAGTTTCAGTTGTCCCAGTTTGTAACGGTAGTATTGTCCTTTGCTACCGAGGTAGTCTCTCATTTCGGCGCGCAGTGCAGGAGCGTCTTTCACTTTCATTTCGGCAAAGAGTTTGTCGAATCCCCATGCCATTTTCACGATACGCAGCGGAGCGAAGTACTTGCAATTCCCGTTTTTCAGGGCATTTGGGAAAATGGCATCCCCTCTATCAGTCTTCTCGTTTTTATAGAGTGCAGATAGATAGTGGATACATTTGTTTTTCATCGGACATGGTTCGGTGAAACAGTAGGTGATGTTGCTAGGTACGTTTCCGTACTCAAAAGCCTTTTTCAGTAATTCCTTTTCATCCATGTTTCTTAAGTATTAAGAATAAAACATTCTGTTTTACTAAACGCAAAAACATCCTGTTTATTGCCTTAAAAATGCTATTATTATCACTTCATAAAGCATTTTTTTTTCGATGCAAGCAAGAAATCATGATACTTCTCGCTAATTTATGATACTTCCATGATACTTTTCCCTTCATTTTTAGAGAAGTCTCATTCGCGAAAAGTATTGTGTATTAAAGATATAACTCTTATTTTATACCCAAAAATGAGACTTTGATACTTTTTTCGAGAAAAAAGATTTATACGTGCGTATATTTGTTGGTTCTTTATCGCTTGCGTACTTCTTTCTAAACTTCCTTCTAGCCTCATCCCTTTTGTAGGAAGAATCATGTTCCGCAAATAGCTCTCCTTTTTACGATTATGTTCCCTCACATAACTTTTTTCGAAACTTTTTCGATAAAAGTTTTGTTGTTTCGTTTTTTTTCTATAATTTTGTAGGCAGTTAGCGATAGAAATGTGTAAAAACATGAAAATCGCAGCAAAAGTCTCGAACCACGCCGAGCCTTTCATATAGGTATGATCTTTATGATAGAGGAGAGTAGGGTGGGAAAGAGACACGACATATATAAGGCGCATACTTGGCGCTTTGTTCACGACTGATAGAAACTTCGCAACTTTCAGATACTGTCATGGACTTAGCAACGGTAGGTGTCTACGGGTGTGATTATATCACAGCCAATGGAGTATTGTATACCTATAATAATAGGTAAGATACTCCATGTGGTGGCGTATATCATATCGGCGTGGGCTCTAACGTTGTCTGTTCAGCAGTATCGGGCAATGCGAAGGCCTCTATCAGTGGGACAGACGACAGGCGGTTCCCACGCTTTTTTATGTTCGTATGAAACTTTGATGTCTAATCGCACAGTGTTGATGGGGACGTATCTGCGCACATAAAAAAGCAAAATGTTAAATAAATCTTTAAAACTGCCTAGGATTGGTTCTTCTTTATTGATGTTTTTAGCCTCAATGAGTCTTGTTGGTAGCTTATCAAGTTGTGGTGGAAATAAGGTGGATTTGAGTCCTAATCCACAAAACATCCAAGCTTACTACGAGAAAGACTCACAGCGAATGCCAAATGAGGGGAAATGGGCTGCCTATTTTGATTTTTCAGGTGTTTATATAGCATACGATGACCCAGCTACTGCTCAAACCTTTAATGGTATCACACAGAAGGTTACAGGTTCATTGAATAATTATGACCTTTATTCATTGGCTAATGAAAAGATTAAAAAGTTGAATGGAAACGATTTGCATTCAGCTGCGAATATCTTTGCTCAACTACATAACCCTGCAGCTCAAGGACAATTGTATGCTCCTATTGAAAAAACTCTCAAGAAAATTGTCGATGAGAATAGAAGTGCCTTGTTGGTAACGGATTACGAGGAATATACACCAGGACATCAGATTTATCAACAAGCTTATGCTACTCCTTACTTTGAGGAATGGTTAAAGAGAGGTAAGGATATAACTTTCTTTGTAACAGATTACAAAGAAGGAGCTCTAGATAAACATCTTTACTATACTGTTTTTGATGACGAGAATCATCGCTTCTTGAAAGAAATAGAAGATGGTTTGCAAGGCAAGGCTCAGAACTATAAACGTTTTACGCTTTCTATGCATAACTACACTGTATTGCCAAAGAAAGGTGGAACAAGTGGTGCTTATGCAGGTCCTTGTATAGGCGGAACTTATCATGATGGAAATGGTGATGATGTAGTTACTGGCTCTGTGGAGAATGGAAAGGATGATGGCTTTAATTTCTTGCAGGGATCACGTGCCGAGTTGTATACTTTTGATGAGGGTTGGCAAGCTATCGTGGAAAATGCTCGTGGCCAGCAGGAAGAAGAAATTCCTTTGCAATACCGATTCCGGCATTTGTTCCAAAATCTATATGCAGATTTTTCTAATGTCGATTCTTATCAAATAAAAGGCTTAGCGGCAAGAATGGCGGACATAGGAAAAGATTTTGACCTTTATATGAATTGGCATACAGCTATGCTATATAAACCTAAAACTACAATAGTTGAAGGAGAAAAAGAGATTGAAGTGCCAACTGAAAGCTCTAACTTATATGATGAGCAAGGTAAACTTTTACCTGAGTTTGATTATGTAAAGTTGGGAGGTAGAAATATTGCGGATATTCAAGGAGTGGTAGCCTTTGATCAAAGTTTGTTCGCTCAATCTTTTGCCAAGACGAAAGGACATGATGTAGAGTTAGCTGTAGATTTGAATCCTCAGTTTGGTGGTGTTATAGCAGGTAATGAGGAACCTTCAGGTCTTTATCGCATAGACATTATTGTGGCTAAGGCAGAGCCAAATCTTGGTGTTCAAATAGATAACCTCTTCTCTTGGCCTGGCAATAATAGTCTCAGCTCTGCAATTAGAAATGTATTGCAGCATTGCAATCCTCAAGGTAGCTGTGTATATAGCTATTTTATCAGAATGAATCAATAACAATCGTATAACCATATAAAAAGAAAAAGTATGTCAGAAATTATCGTTCCTGTTTATATTTGTGCCTTGGTGGCATCGGTATTGGCTTTGGTGTTGGCTATCATTTTGTCCAACAATGTTTCTTATCAGCCTAATCTGAGTGATGTAAGAAAACGTAAGGTGATATTCTGGTCCTCCAGTATTGTTGCACCTGTTGTTTCTGCATTACTTGCATTTTTGTTTGTATATATAGGTTTGAAAACTGGTTCAAAGAAAAGTACATTTATGCTACATATGTCTATTGGACTTTGTGTTTCATGGGTGGTATATGTTGCGCTTGGATTTGTTGTTTCTAAGGCGAACAAGCAAGGCAAGTTAGGTTCTTGGTTCTAATATGGAGTTTTGATTATGAAAGATAGTTTATTTGTTATAGCCATTGGTGGCACGGGGATGAGGTGTTTGGAGGCATTCGTGCATCTCTGCGCTGTAGGAATGTTTGACAATGAAGAAATCAACATACTTACACTTGATACCGACCAAAGCAATGGTAATAAGGGCCGTGTAGAACGATTGATTGAGTTATATAATAAGGTGAAGACTGATAATCCAGAATCACCTGGTGGAAGTCCGAATTCCAATACTTTCTTCTCTTCCAAGCTGAACCTTTATCGTTTCTATACGGATTATTCTATGGCAAACCGTAGTACTTATTCTAAATTGAGCGCTACACAGGGTGTAGGACAGGAAACGGAAGAAGATGATCATGATTTGGCAGACTTGTTCTTGGAGCATGATACTGTACAAAGTTTTAATCTGGATCATGGCTACCGTGCGCAAACTCATTTAGGTTCAATGCTGATGTATCATGGCATAGTAGAGGCGGCTTGTCATTATGTGGCAAACAAAGCTAAGGCAACAGAACCAGAGCTACAGTTGGCTGATTTTCTGACAGGCTTGCAGAAGAGCGGTACAGGTGCTCGTGTGTTTGTGTTTGGTTCTGTTTTTGGTGGAACAGGTGCATCTTCGATACCTGTTGTGCCTGAGGCTTTGAAAGAGGCCGGAAATATCATCTCGCAAAATACGATAGACTTCAATAAGGTGAAGTTTGGAGCCACTTTGCTTACGGAATACTTCAGTTTCCAATCTCCTTCTGATGCGCAACGTAAGCAAGAAAAGTTGATAGCTTCATCCGATTATTTTGCCATCAACTCACAAGCGGCTTTGCAGTTCTATCAGAATGACAAGACGGTGAAGGAACGATATAAGCGTTTCTATCATATAGGCTGGCCAGCAAAAGACCTTAATGTCTCAGATAGCAATGGCGGTGAAACAATCACAGGTGGCGCAGAACAAAAAAATGCTTGCCATGTTGTGGAAATGATGAGTGCTTGTGCAGCTTATGATTTCTTTACGATTGATGATCAGAATTTACAAAATACTTCGGTTCAATACTTATATCGTTCGGTAGAATTGGATGATGCAAAGAACTTAACTTTCCGTGGTACGGATTTCGTAAGTCAATCCAAGGCTTCTGAGTTTATGCAAAAGTTGGGCTCATTCTTGACCTTGGCACATATCGTTCTATCTAAGCATGGTGGTGCTTTATTGCAGAATAATGTGGAAGATAAGACGAGAGGTACACGTGGCTTTATTGCTCGTCTAGCGGAACAGGAAATCGCTGACTACAACGACATGAAAAAAGAACAGTCTAAGGAGATTGATGACTACATGAAGGAATTTGCCTATAGTACAGAGAATGGAACTATAAAGCGTGGATGGATTTATCAAGTATATAACTCTGTACGTTTGGCAGGTGTGAGTCGTTTCTTGTTCCCATCGAAGGTTTTCGAGGAAAATGTGATGTCTCTTGCTGCAATGGATCCATGTAAGGAGATTCAAGAGGAAAGAAAATCAGGCTTGTTTAAGACAGACAAGCGTACAGATTATGATGATTTCATCAAAAATCTCCCTAAGTGCCGTCCTGTAGATGAAAAGCAAAATGTCAGCACAATGAAAGAACGTTTCTTGGCGCATATGTTCAACGCCATCAACTTTACAATTCCTTTTAGTGCAAAATTATAAAAGTTTAAAATATAAGTCTTATGCCAGATATTAAAGCATTAGTAATCAATGTCAAACCTCGTAGCCAACAACAAGGAGCTGCTGGACAGTGGCAGGATTTGACTTCAAGCATACAAGCTTTTACACGAGATATAGAGACTCCATCTATTCAGGATGGAGTTGATGTTAGTGCCATTGTTTCGGGTGTGCCAACTGTATTTGCTCGTGCCGACCTTTTCAATCATGCACTCAATGAAATACAGACAATCCGTAAGGATGCTTCTGTTGGACTAAACCAATATTATGTCAATCTTGTAGATGAGTGGCGAGGTCTTATCGCTTGTATTGCTTTGAATAATACCGCAATAGAGATACGTCGTATCACACTTGCCTATAGTGACGGCAAGGATATGAAGACTACGGAAAATATGTATGAGCCAAAAGGTGCTTTTGGTAATATGCTGATGAATGACCGCAGCCTTTGGACAGAGCAGGGTAAGGCTAAAAATGACCAAGTGCAGCCTTTTCTATACCTTATTAAATATAATAAGCAAGTGGTTGGTGCCACTTCGCCTCGCTCGTTGTTCTTTACTTCTGTGTCTTATGGTATAGATAAGAATGCTGCGTTTGTAGACCCTGCGACTCACCGTTTTACAGACCCACTGCATAGCACGATTTCTGATGAACAGTTGCTCAATTTGTTTGCTTACGTAGATAAGTTGTTGCCTCGTATCAAGCAGTTGGAAGACTACTACAAGCAGACTGGACTCACATATGAAGGAATCAAGGGAGAATTGGGCACATGGCGTAATGAAATCTTGAGACTTATACGTGACCGTAAGCTCGATGAAAATATTGCGAGTGCTCTTCCTGTTCAAGGTTTTGGCTTGCCGTTTAGCTTTCTTAATTATACGGAGGAACTTTATGGATATAATGGAGATATAACCACGGAACCTGATGCCGATGGAGTTTCAAAAGCTTTTAAACCAGAGGAACTTTTGTTGCCTAAGGATTCTAAGTTGCTTAGAGTGTGGCTTCCACGCGAGTATGAAAAAGGTGAAAAGGATATAGCGACATTGCCTATCTTTTTGTTGAGAGCACATAAGACTGGTAGCACGGATTATGCCTTCTTTGCCATTCCTTTGAGCCAAAAGGGATTGGTCGTGTTTGGGCGTAATGTGAGCACCTTGTTGGGGTATATTCAAATAGGCGTTAGTATCAATTCGCACATGGATGCAGAGTTTGACGAGGAAAGGTCTAGTCTTTCAGTGCGGTTGACTATTTCTGTAACAGATGAAAATGGCGATCACAAAGAGAAGACAATTCCTATAGAGTACAAGATTAGTGGCATTTTTAAGAGAAACAAAGATGTCGTGCTGTGGCCTAATTTCATATCCGATAGGTGGAATCGTTATTTCTTATATTCAGAGATGCCACACAATGCTCGTCAAGAGGATTGCCAGTATAGCGCAATTCCTTTTGTCGGTGATGAAAAGCAAGATAATGAGATTATTACCGATTATGATGGTAATATACAGTATCTCGCAGATAAAGGTGTTGCTTTGGGTGATGCCAAACTGTTGGTGACCAGCGATAGTCGTACAGCAACTCGCAAATATAAATATGAGATATTTGAGAGCAAGCATCCTTTTAGAGGAGTGCGCTTTACTCATATCACTGGTTGTGATAGTGGCTTTATCTTGATACATTATAGCAGTACCTTAAATGCGAACGATTCCTTACCAAAGGATATGCTTGATGTTAATCGTACATTGAGTGATGTTACTGTTGGTGTGGACTTTGGAAGTACTAATACTTCTGTGGCTTATCATGATGGACAGATGCAATATGCCGAAGGCATACAGTTTACAGGTCAGCGAGTATCGCTCTTTACAGACTTGGGAGCTAATGCCAACCAGGCTCCTGCAGAACGAAATGTGCTCTTCTTCCAAAATGAAGAGTTATATTCGAATGCCATCAAGAGTATTCTTGCCATCCACGATGACCAGCGTTTGCCAAAGAGTGAGATGGACGGTATCAATACCTTGCGCAGCGAGGCCGTGCAGGGAGGATTCCCATGCTTTTGCCGTCACTTACCTGTTGACAATGTCACAGATGATACGATGACACTAGGTTTCCGAGGTGGTCAAAATGTTGTTCAACTCATCCATAATATGAAATGGAGTGAGCGAGAGGAGGATAAGGCACATAAGCAAGCTTTCTTGTCTTCTTTGTTGCTGCACATTTATGCAGAGTTGTTTATCAAAGGGTTTGTCCCGAATGTTCTCAGATGGTCATATCCTTCGGCAATGGGTTATAATCTGATGTTGCAGTATAATCAAATCTGGCAGTCTTTGAAACATGTATCTCCTGTAATAGATAACGCTGGCAATCCTGTTTTGTTATCTGTATCTAAAGTTCCTGGTATGGATACAGGAGATATGGGATCAAGTGGGTTTGGACCAATTGATGGTGTTTCGAGTGGCATTTCCAATGATGGCTTTGGTAATGACAATCCTTTTGGTGGAGGTGACCCTTTTGGAGGTGATGTCTTTGGTTCGACTGATGCTTTTGTTTCTCCACAGAATGAGGCTTCTTTCTCAAATACCCCAAGTGATTTTGATGATGGAGATAATCCCTTTGAGACATCCTCTATCCAACAAAGGAAAAAAAATCAAAAGCCACTTGTGCCTAAGAGAGAACCTTTTAGGTTTGAATTTAAGGATATAGATACAAGTAAAGCTATGACAGAGGCTTGTGCTGTAGCTAATTTCCTTTCGTACAATATCAATAGTACAAACGAATTAACTTTCTGTTTTGATGTTGGTGGAAGTACGACGGATATTTCTGTAATCTGTAGGGACAATGAGGCAAGTAAAATGTTGAAACAGAATTCTATACGTTTTGCAGCCCAGAGAATATCAGCGGCAACGAAATCTATGGATTTGCAGTTTGAGAAGGCGTTGACAAATATCTGTCATCGTAACAATTTGAAATTGTTAGGGTTTAATGATGGTCAGAAACTCTATTCTGCAGCGACAGCTCCATACTATTTCGAGCAAGTAGTTGACCAATTGGATACGAAGCAACTAACGGAGTTTTATCAGATTCTCTCAACAGAGTGTCGTCCTTTGTTTTGTGTGGATATGTATGTAACAGGTCTTATAACCTATTATGCAGGGCAATTGGCTATAAAACTGATAAAAGAAGCACGTTTGTCTGACGAATTGTCTATGTTCAGGGAAGGTTGGCGACCAAAGGTGAAGATTATCTTTGCAGGTAAAGGATCTAGAATCTTTGAGTGGTTGTATACCATTAATATGAATGTAGCACAGAAATACTATATGGAAATGTTCTGTATGGGCATGGGAGGTGTTGATGTGGTAAGAGATAATCTTGGTGGCTGGCCAACTATTGACATTCACACCAAACAAGCAAATGAAGTTAAGTTTGAGGTGTCTAAGGGATTGGCAAAGACTATCGCAAGTCCATTGCAAATTTCGGATAAGGTTATCGAGATTGTTGGAGAAAATGGCTTCACCCTCTATAATAGTAGTACAGGTAAGGAAGAAGAGTTGACCTTTGAGGATAGTATATCTTCTGACTTCATGCAGAGTATTGGCGTTTGTTTCAAATCACCAGAGACATTGGATAAGAATAAAATGTGTTTCTATAATTTCGCAGGAATCTTCTATAAGTATGTGAATGGGCTTTTCGGAAAAGATATGGTGGATTTGCACAAGATGATGGATGGTATTATGTCCATGGTGAATATCAATACTTATATTCAGAATCTTCCAGAGGTGCAGAAAGCTCGCCGTCAAGATAAGTTCGACTATGTGGCTCCTATCATCATCCTCGAAGGTATGAAGTTTTACGATGAGTTCTTAATGGACATATTTAAGAGTTGAAAATAGATAAAATCAGAAGAAAGTGAATTATTGCATATTGGTAACTATATCGCGTAATACAATCTCCTTCCGCTATAACCGTATGGATGGCGACAATCGCTTTGTTGATTTCATGCAGGATGGTGGAGGTGAGATGCCTTTTGCCATAGAATGTGTAGGCAATGAGTTTGTGATAGGCAAGAGTGCGTTGGACTCGGCAACCCAAAAGCTGGCTCCAAATGCTTTTGCTAACATTTTCGATGCTTGTAAGGAATCGAGGACTTTTCGATTCGCGGGACGTGATGAACAACTCAATAAATTACCATTCTATGCCATCAAGTATTATATCAATAAAATATTGCAAAATTGTTTTTATGGAGTAGTCGGGAATATAGATAGTAATGTGTCTAAGTTACCATTACTATTTCTGTTTGCCCCAGAACTAGACACGGATAAGAAACTGTTTATTAGCAGTCCGTTTGAAAAAGGTGGCTTTCAGAATATGTGTTCCATAAGTTACCATCAGCTTTTGCTGCCTGTTGTCATGGAATCTTTACCTGAGAAACAAAGGGCAAAGGTTGCTATCATGGTTTCGGTAGATAAAAATGATTTGCTACTGCAACTTTATGATGCCGTTACTGGAGAAACAATTATGGATTCTATAAGAATAGAAGGACAGGGAAGTGACCCAAGATTAAAGCAGGCAATGGATTTGATTTGGGCGGGTCTCTTTAATTATAACTATCAGCCTCGTGAACCAGAGGAAGATATATTGCGAGAAGCTGCATTGCGATTTCTCAATAGTAATGAGAGAATGGATAATAATGAACTGTGTATGAGCGATGGCTCTATGCAAGATTATTGCTTGTCTCGTGATGACTTGGATATGTCTGTTATAGGTGAGGCTAATAGACTGGTTTCGCATCATCTGAATGAGGCTTTGAATAACAATGGCTTGAATGTAAAACAATGTCAAGTTGTTTTGGTGGGAAAAGCAGCAACTGACTATTTTGAGAACATCTTTGGACAGATGGCGTTGGCTTATCCTGTTAGAAAGGTAACGGAGAAAGTGAAAAACTTGATGCTAGACCGATTGTTAGGCTTGGTAAAAAAGGCAGGTTATGATGTGAGTAAATTGTTTTCTTTAACACCTAAGGTAATAGAAGAACCTATTGTTTGTAAAGAAGCTACAGTTGCTTCCGAATTACCAGTGGAAGATGTTACAGTTCCAACTCCTGCGGACAAAAGAAAGGTTCGCGTTATGGTGGCTGATATAAATGCTAAACTTCGAGGAAATGATACAAATGGTGCTTATGTAGTTTATGTGGAATTGAAAGAATGGGTAACTCAAAAAGGTTTTTCAGAATGGGATGCTGATTTGAGTAAGTTGGCAGAAACAATGGGGAGCATGAAGAGGAAAGTGAAGGAGGCTCCTGAAAATAGAGACAAGTTATCGTCAGTCCCTAAGCCTGTTTCTGATTCTCCAAAGAAAGCATCTGTCGTTGACTTGAAGAAGATACGGCGAGAGTTTCATCGAGAGACTGCAGACATAAAAGCTTTGGCTCGAACTGGTAGAAAGGATGATGCTAGAATAGCATTGCATAAGCTAGAAACACGTTTGCATTGTGATGACATCAAAGAGTTTGACGTTGCTTTAACAGACATAAGAAAGCAATATGGCTTAGAAAATGCTGGCGCAGTGAAAAAAGAAGTGGACCCAGCCAAAAAGAAAAAGTCTGAAGCAAAGATGCTACTTCAAAAGGGATTATTTGCGGAAGCAAAGCGAATTTTCGCAGAGGAGGGTAATTCTGAAATGGCTCAGGCTTGTTCTAAATTGATAAGGGCAAAGCGCAATATAGCATCGTACGTAAATGGTATCGATTCTGTTCGTCGTAGTCGTAATATGACAAGCAAACAGAATGCAATCAGAGAGTTGGAAAATTGTTCGGCTCTTTATCGATTGTATAACTTGGAAACTGCAGAAATAGAGCAACTTATTGAACAGTATAAAACAATATAATAAACAATTTAAATGTAAGATTATGGCAAGATTTCAAATTGAAAAAGGTGAGCGCTTTGCGCTTGACAAGAGTGAGGGATTGGAGAAGGTACAGATTGACCTTAATTGGAAATCAGGTGCAGACTTGGATGCATCCGCTTTTCTTGTAGGTACAGATGGCATGATAATGGATGATGCAGACTTTGTGTTCTACAATTCTAATCATCGTGCTAATTCTGAGACTGGTGAGCTTGAGCCTTTCAATAAGGTTGTTCATGGTAATAAAGTTCATTGGCGTTCTGTTACAGTTCCTGTTTCTGCAGATGGTTCTGTCCTTGGCTCTCCAGATGACCTTGGCGATGATGAGGAAGGTGATGAGGCTGGTGAGACTATGCACGTGGATCTTTCTAAGGTGAGTCCAAAAGTTCAAGAAATCATCTTCTGCGTTACAATCTATCATGGGGACAAAAATGGAGTGACCTTTGGGGCAGTTCGTGAGCCTTCTATTACCATTTCTAATGAGGAGACTGGTGAGGAGCTTTGTAAGTATAATCTTAAGGAAAATTTCTCCACAGAGACTGCAGTTGAAGCAGCTAAGCTAGTTTGTAATGATGAGGGTGAATGGGAATTTGAAGCCGTAGGTGAAGGTCATGATGGTGGCATGCAGACTCTCATTGATATTTATGCATAATAAATTTTCAAACGATTACGACTATGGGAAGATTTAATTTGTCAAAAGGAGAACGTTTTAAAATAGCCAAATCGGAAGGTTTGAGTAAAATCAAGGTGGTATTGGATTGGAATTCCGATGCCGACCTTGATGCTTCAACTTTTCTTTGTGGCGATGAGGGCGTGATACTTGATGATGCAGGTTTCGTGTTCTATAACTCAGAGAATCGAGAGCAACCATTTGACCGTGCGGTGTTTGGTAACAAGCGTAAGTGGATGGCTGAAACACGTCCAATGTCAAGTGATGGAGCAGTTCTAGGTTCTCTTGATGATCGCAATGGCGGTTCGGGGGAACAGATTGATGTGGATTTGGACAAAGTTGATCCAAATGTTTGTGAAATTGTCTTTGTTGTGTCAATACATGATGAAGGAATGACTTTTGGCGATGTTAAAGATGCTTTTATCAGTGTAGTTAATGCAGTGAACGATGAAGAGCTTTGCAGATACGAACTAAATGAGGCTTTCACAGAAGAAACAGCATTGTCTGTTGCCAAACTTGTTGTAAATGAGGATGGTGATTGGGAGTTTGAAGCTGTTGGTGTTGGTCATGTTGGTGGCTTGGAAACTCTCATAGACATCTATGCTAGTTAATGAATTAAAAAGTTGTAGTTATGGCTGATAATAAAAATCAAAGAAAATCGACACGTTCCTTTAATATGGAGAAACATGTTGAGCGACATTTCGATATAGAAAAGGAGCAAGCTCCTGTATTGGATACTCCTCAAAATAAAACTTTAGATGTGCAAACGCAAGAAACAGATGGTGGCAATAATGGAAATGGTAGCAAGAACAAGATATTTGCTATTATTGCAGTTATAGTTTTGATTGTTGTTGCTTTTGTTGCTTACAGAAGTTGTGGAACAAATGAATCAAAGGTAGATGAGCTTACTAACACGATAGTTTCTGATTCTACAGAAAAAGAAAAAGCTGATACAACCTCACATAAAGAGAAATCTGCAAGTCCTATAAGTAAGCAATCACAATCAACATCAAGTGAGGTAAGTTCTGAAACTGGAACAAACGCAGAATCAGATAATACATCTGCAGTACCAACTACCAAAAGTGAATCATCAGGAAAAAGTATAGAAGAAAAAGCTATGCAAGTTTGGGATGGTGTTTATGGCAATGGAACTGAAAGAAAGTCAAAATTGGGTTCTGATTATAAGGCTGTTCAGAAGCGTGTGAATGAAATGTATCGTAACGGATACAGACATTAAAATGATATATTTGGACAGAAGGGTAATACTGAGCCCTCTGTCCAAATTATTTTTAATGTTTAAATTTGTTTTGAAAATATGGAACAAAGACATCATTACACAGGCTTAACTGATGCTCAATTGTTAGAATGCTGTAATAAACATGGTGCCAATAACTTGACACTGCCAGAGAAAGGAAACATTTCTTAGAGAAGTTTGGCGCCCTTATCATTATCATTCCGCTGTAGCAGGAGTGTTGTCAATCGGTGTTTCTTGCTATGAGTTTTGGGGATTGCATGAACGCGCCGAGACATACTTTGAGTCAGTTGGTATCTTGGTGCCAATTGAGTTGTGGTTTGTATTCCCTCTTTTTGTTGATGGATATAAAAAATCTTAAGGCTTGGTGTTTGGTGAGTCGCATCATGGCAGTGTTAATATTGGTTTTAGTGATTTATCGAGAATTCTTATAACATGAAGAAAAAGTTTTTGTACTCTATATTCATTTTGTCATTATTGTCTTCTTGCTCTCTTACAGGAAATGGTAAGCAAGGTGACATTAATGGTGTAACTCCTGTACAGGAAAACTTGAAGTTACAAGGTTGGGAGTTCAATGATTCAGAAAGAGGACTATTTGAAGAATCTATGGGAGTAAAACCTATATATGGTTTATAGAACAGCTATTCTGATATAGCGGTGGAACCAGGCTTTAGTGTGGCAATCAAAATTGTGAGTCTTGAAGAGCATAAATGTTATCGTTATGTCTTTGTACCAGAAGCTCAAACGGTGAAAGTTAATGAATTTTTACAAGGTAAATATTATCTATAATCTTTATAATTATGAATAAGAGTTTTTTGTATTATGTTATAGCATTGCTGTTGTCTTTTTGTACGAATAGCTTTGGATTTACAAAGTATGTTACTAATAATCTTAATTTGCGGTATGAGGCAAATGCGCATTCGTATGTTCTGACGGTTATACCTAAAGGGACAGCAGTAACTATAGATGAAGATTGTAATTGCTCTTGGGTCTTTGTGGAGTATAATGGGTATGTAGGTTATGTTTCAACTAAATATTTATCAAAGAATCCTGTCTCTCACAAATATAAGCCAAATATCTCTAGACGTAAAATCACATCCTATAATACCTCTAGTAGAGTACGTTCAAATAGAGCCCGATATTATACGAATAAGTATGGTAATCGTGTTCAGTCACCGACAATGTACAATTCTAAACCTGCTGGGGCTACAGCTCTTTGTAGAGATGGTACATATAGCTTTAGCCAAAATAGAAGGGGTACCTGTTCGCATCATGGTGGGGTAGCTATATGGTACTGAATTTTAATGTAAAAGTAACGTAAATTATAGTATTATGGTTGAATTTTTATCAATACTTGTAGTGGTAGTTTTGTTCTGTTATTTCTTGTACTACAAAAATAAAAAATACAGAGAAGAACAGGAAATGGATCGTATAGCTAACGCTCCGAATATGTCTGTTGGGTCTGAAGTTTTACCTTTAAACAATAATAATATGGAAGAAAATCAAAATTTAAGTACACGAGACCTTTGTGCCGAAGTCTTGCGTAAGTTAAACTGTGATGTTCAGTTTGATGAGGAAAATGAGTATAATATGTATTTCACATATCAAGGAGAAAACTTTAGTGTAGATACTTGGGAGAATGGTCTCATGATAACAATTTGGGATACATGGTGGGGTACTGTTGACTTGGATGACCTCGATGATGTGAGCCGTGTACGTAAAGCTATAAATAATATCAATGTTAGACAAAACTTGACTTTGATGTATTCTATAGACGAGAAGGGTCAAAAGTTTGCTGTTCATACAAAACGGCAATGCTTGCTTATTCCTCAAATTCCTCAGATAGAAAACTATATGGCTGCAATGCTTACAGGTTTCTTTGATGTTCAACGTAGCTTTAAAGAGGAGTATGATAGATTGAGATTAGAAGAGGCAAATGCTAAAGTTTGACTTAAACGTTCCTGAGGTAAATTGGGAAAGATAGAGATAGGCAATACGAAGAAAGTGTTACGTATTACACTTAAGCAAAAAATCAAATAAATACAATTATATTATGGAACAAAAACATCATTACTCTAATGTAAGAAGTTGGCATCCTTCTGCTCATAATAGAGATTCCTATACTGGAAGAATCGTTGTTGCGTTGAAGTGGATGGGGGATGATAATTTGGATCTAGCTGCATTTATTCTTAGTGAGACTGGTAAAATTGCATCAGATTCTGATTTTGTTTACTATAATTCGAAATGTAAAATAGAAGGAAAATTCCCTTCTAATTTGGAAGGAACCGTTTTTCTTGCAGAGGAACATGCTCTCTATATGGAAGAGCATACAGATTATAACTGTGAAGCGATATGTATAGATTTTGATAGGATTGATGCTGATAAAGTTTCTGCTATAAAGTTGGTTTCTTGCAATTATGATGAAGAAAGAGCTTTCAAACATCTTGATTCTGTTGAGGTTTGTATATGTGACGATGGTTTAAAGGAAGTTTGGGGAGAGTTTATTGTCAACAATCTCAACAAAAGCAAAGGTAATGCTTTAGATATAGGTTCATTTGTGTACGATAGAGGTAAAGGTTCTTGGATTTATAAGCCCAAAATGGTTATTCAAAAAGGGTGGTGGAATGAATTCTTAAACATTTATACTTGATGTTGATTAGAAATATTTCTGGTAAAAATTATAATAAAATATTATGAGACAATTTATTTTATCAATATTAGTCTTGTGTTCTTCAGTCATGTTGGCTGATAACATCAAACGCCCTGATAGCTATAATTATAGTCGGGGCGTGGAGGCTATCAATAACAATAATGCAGAGGAAGCTCTCGATTACTTGAACAAGGAAATCAATGAACATCCTGACAATGGCTATGCCTTTGCATGGATAGCTTTGGTGAGAAATTATAACGAAGAGTTTGGACGGGCTTTGACGGCTGCCAACGTTGCAGTGAAGAAAATTCCATCCAAGGATAAGGAGTATAAGGCTTTTGCTTATGGTACTAGAGCTCAAGTATATTTAAACTTGGAAGATACCATACAAGCTTTAAAAGATTATAGCCAAGCGATAAACATTGTGCCTGATGATGACCGTTTTTATAATCAAAGGGCGCAAGTGTATTATGAGCAGGGAAAATATGACTTGGCAGATAAAGATTATCTAAAAATGATTTCTTTGAAGGAAGGGGATGTAATGGGATATATGGGCATAGGTAGAAATGCAAATGCACAGAAACGATATGAGGATGCCATCAAGCAATTTGATTATGTTGTCAAGTTGGAGCCAAACTACTCTTCTGCGTATTCTTTCCGTGCAGAAAGTTATATCGGCTTGAAGAAATATAACGAGGCGATTGATGATGTGATAAGTGCATTGGGTATAGATAGAGATCGAAAGGCCTTTTATGAATTGCAGGAATTAGCAGATTCTGCCTTTGAACAAACAGTAGCAAAATTAAAGGTCCAAAAAATAAAAGAGCCAAATGAGCAAAGTTGGGATTATGATTTGGGCATAGTGTATGAAAGAGCCGCTAAGTATAACAAGGCTATAGCGTACTATAAGGAGTCGTTGGAAAAAGAATCCAATATCATAACGGCAAGCCGCATATCAAGTTGTTATGATGATTTGGGTGATTATGATAAGGCGTTAGAGTATTGCAATCAAGCGATAGCTTTAGATTCTGTAAAAACTAATTATTTGTATGAAAAGGCAAATATTCTAGATAATGCAGGACGTACTCAGGAAGCAATAAAGACCATGAGCGATTATATAGCAAATACCCCAGATGAACCTGCTGGATATTATCAAAGAGGTTGGTTTAAGGATCATTCTGGTGACATTGAAGGGGCCTTGGAAGATTATACTATGGCAATTACCTTGCAGCCAAATGTGGCTTATGCGTATTTGAATAGGGGTGTTCTATATCGTTTGAAAGGTGAAAATGCTAAGGCTGAGTCTGATTTCAAGCAAGTTGTTCGTTTGGATTCTATACCAGAAGAAGCTGAATGCTCTTTTTATGCTTATTATTACTTGGGACAGAAAGATAAGGCTATAGAGATTTTGAATACAATACTTGATAAAGATAAAAAGGGGAATTGTTATGATGCTGCATGTCTTTACTCTGTAATGGGAGAGAAAGAAAAAGCTCTTTCGTATCTTCGCCAGTCTTTGGAGGATGGTTATAGACGTTTTGCTCACATTAAGCGCGACCGAGATTTGAATAATATACGCAATACTGAAGAATTTAAGGTCTTAATGAAAGAGTATGAAGAAAAGCATCTGCAGGAGATAGCCGCTGATGCAGATGGGGATGATTCTGCATACGAATTGAAAGTAGAAGAGATTCCATTTACAAAGGAGGGTGGTGTTTGCAAGGTGAAGTGTACAATCAACGGTTTGCCTTTGCATTTCATCTTTGATACTGGTGCTGCTGATGTTTCTATTTCTTCTGTTGAGGCTACATTTATGGCAAAGAATGACTTCTTGTCTTCTTCAGATATTATCGGGAAACAGAACTATCAGACTGCTGATGGAAACATAACGGAAGGTACGATTATTAATTTGAAAGATGTAAAACTCGGTTCTTTACATCTGAATAATATCAAGGCTTCTGTTGTTCGCAATCAGGCAGCCCCTTTGCTTCTTGGTCAAAGTGTTCTGAGTAAATTGGGAAAGATAGAAATAGACAATATGAAGAAAGTGTTGCGTATTACACATAAACAAAAAATCAATTAAATATAATTATATTATGGAACAAAAACATCATTACACAGGCTTAACTGATGCCCAAGTGCTCGAAAGCCGTAGTAAACATGGTGCCAATATCTTGACACCACCGGAGAAAGAACCTTTATGGAAACAATTCCTAGAGAAGTTTGGCGACCCTCTGATTATCATTTTGCTGATAGCCGGAGTGTTGTCTATCGGCATTTCTTGCTATGAGTTTTGGGGATTGCATGAAGGTGCAGAGACTTTCTTTGAACCAGTTGGTATATTTGTGGCTATTTTGCTTGCCACTGGTATCGCCTTTATCTTTGAGTTAAAGGCTGATAAGCAGTTCTCGGTTCTCAACCAAGTCAATGACGACGAAATGGTAGAGGTAATCCGAAATGGAAACACAACTTCTATCAAGAAGAAAGATGTCGTTGTTGGTGATATTGTCGTGTTAAATACAGGTGAGGAGATTCCTGCTGATGGTGAACTTTTAGAGGCGATTACCTTGAATGTTGATGAGTCTTCTTTGACTGGTGAGCCTATTTGTCATAAGACGATTCATGAACAGGAGTTTGATAAGGATGCAACATTCCCTTCTAACCATGTGATGCGTGGTACAAAGGTGATGGAAGGTCATGGTATTTTCAAAGCCTTGGCAGTTGGTGACAAAACGGAAAATGGTAAAGTCTTTGAGGCTGCCCAGATAGATGATAGCGTTCGCACCCCATTAAATGAACAGTTGGATGGATTGGCAGACTTGATAACCAAGTTGAGTTATATCTTTGCTGCCCTTATCATTGTTCTCAAGCTGATGGTGTTCTTTGATTGGAGTCCTATTGTTTTGACATTGGCGGTTCCTACAGCTATATTCTTCTGGATGGTTATTAAAAAGTTTGACGACTGGAGTTGGAAGGCTGTTGTTCCATCAATCATTGGCTATTTCGTGATATTGATGGGTATGGTAGTCTATTTCCATGATACTTTGATGCCAGGTGAACAAATTGCTAAGTTGATTACATACACGTTGGATACCTTGATGATTGCTGTGACTCTTGTCGTTGTGGCTGTACCAGAAGGTTTGCCAATGGCTGTTACTCTGAGCTTGGCTTATAGTATGACTCGAATGATGAAGACCAACAACTTAGTTCGTAAAATGCATGCTTGTGAGACGATGGGTGCTACGACTGTTATCTGTACCGATAAGACTGGTACTTTGACTCAGAATCAGATGCAAGTGCATGATACCAATTTCTATGGTCTTTCTGCTCAGACGTTGGGTAATGATAAGGAAAGTCTGTTGATAGAGGAAGGTATCGCTGTCAATTCAACAGCTTCTTTGGATTATTCAGATGCTGAGGCTGTAAAAGTCTTGGGTAATCCTACGGAGGGTGCTTTGTTGCTTTGGCTCAAGAAGGCTGGCGTTGATTATCTGAATTTGCGTGAGTCTGCTGAGGCTTTGGAGGAGTTGCCTTTCTCTACAGATCGTAAGTATATGGCAACAATTGTTAAGTCTTCCTTGTTTGAAGGCAAGACAATTCTCTATGTCAAGGGTGCTCCTGAAATTGTAAGTGGTTTGTGCAAGAATATCGAGAACAATGTTTCTAAAACCGATATTGAGAATCAGTTGGTTGAATATCAGAATCAAGCTATGCGTACCCTCGGCTTCGCTTATCAAATAATTGATGGTGAGGCTGACGTATTAAAGGATGGTAAGGTTGTGGCTGATAATTTAACCTTTATGGGTGTTGTGGCTATCAGCGACCCTGTTCGTCAGGATGTTCCTGCAGCCGTTGCTGAATGTATGAATGCAGGAATCAATGTGAAGATTGTTACTGGTGATACTCCTGGTACTGCTAAGGAAATCGGTCGCCAAATTGGTCTGTGGACAGCAAAGGATGGTGATAAGAATATTATTACTGGTCCAGAGTTTGCTGCTCTTTCTGATGGAGAGTTGGATAAGAGAGTCTTAGATTTGAAGATAATCTCTCGTGCTCGTCCTATGGATAAGAAACGATTAGTTGAGGCTTTGCAAAGGAAGAACCAAGTCGTTGCTGTTACTGGTGACGGAACCAACGATGCCCCTGCTTTGAAGGCTGCTCATGTTGGTTTGTCTATGGGTGATGGTACTTCTGTAGCAAAGGAGGCATCTGATATTACCATTATCGATAACTCATTTAGTAGTATTGGTAAGGCGGTGATGTGGGGACGTTCACTCTATCAGAATATCCAACGTTTCTTGCTCTTCCAGTTGACTGTGAATGTGGCTGCTTGCTTTATCGTTCTTTTTGGCGCATTTATGGGCGAGGAAAGTCCGCTTACCGTAACTCAGATGCTTTGGGTGAACTTGATTATGGATACTTTTGCTGCAATGGCATTGGCATCTTTGCCTCCATCAGAGAGCGTGATGAAAGATAAGCCAAGAGATAGAAATGCCTTTATCCTGAATAAGGCGATGTATCAGAACATCTTGGGCGTAGGTGGATTCTTCTTTGTGTTGCTGCTTGTATTACTTTATGTCTTTGAGCATTCGAATATTACGCAGTTAACAGATTTACTCAACGTTCAGTTAGGTGCATCTGATGGTCTTACTCCTTACGAGTTGACCTTATTCTTCACCATCTTCGTGATGACTCACTTCTTCTATCTCTTCTGTGCAAGAGCATTTGAGACAGGTAAGAGTGCGCTTCATTTCAAGGGATGCAAGGGCTTGTTGATTATTGCAACTATCATTTTGGCTGGTCAGATTGCTATGGTAGAGATCCCTGGTTTGCAGAATTTCTTCAATGTAACTGGGCTGAAGTTTGAGGATTGGGTAATCATCATCGTTGGTTCTTCACTTGTACTTTGGATTCGTGAAATCTGGAGTTTGCTAAAGAAAATCTAAAATAAAATAGAAGGAGTTGCGTTATTCTTTAAGATAGAAGGCGCAACTCTTTTTTATCAATTTCTAAAATTTATAAAGATATGTCTAAGTTTAAAATACCAGGAGTGTCATTCTCCTTAAATCGGGCTTTAGGTATCACGCAAGCAAAACAAAAGTTTGCTCGTGAGACAGGTATTCCAACCTCAAAGGCAGGATTGGAAAGAAAAATTGGTAAGATGGTTCTGAAGGCATTGTTTGGAAAATAATATGAGTAATAACAATAATAAACAGTTAGGTGAAGCTCCTTGGCTTCATGTAATTATTTCCACAGGATTAGGCACAGGTTTTGTACCTAAAGCACCTGGTACAGCAGGTGCTTTCCTGGCTTTGCTCATTTGGATAGGTCTTTATTATGTCCTTTCTCCGATAGGGTTGATGGTGGCTACAATTTTATTGGTTGTTAGTTCTTTGTTGATTGGAGTTTGGACTGATAATGTGATGGAGAAATATTGGGGTGAAGACCCAAGGGCTGTCGTAATTGATGAGTTCTTTGGTACGTGGGTTGCTGCTTTAGCAGCTGTTTGTGTAGATGGTCCAGCTTATGTCTCAATATCCCTTGCAACAATAGGTTTTGTGTTGTTTAGAGTGATAGATATAACTAAACCGCTTGGTTGCAGATGGATAGACCGGAATATTCATGGTGGATGGGGCTGTATGCTTGATGATGCATTGGCTGGCTTCTATGCATTTATTGTAACATTAATAATCAGATATTTCCATCTAGTAGAATATATTTATGGGACATATAACTTGTAAAACTGTACCTACAACTGGTATCATTGGAGCAATCGCTGGCGATTGCTTCGGGGCTGCGTATGAATTTCATCCGGTAAAGCATGGGGACTTCGATATATACAAAGATCCTCGTTTTACGGATGATACACATTGTAGTAACTACTAGGGCTTTGTTGGGAAACAACTGTATTCAAAATGAATATTTTTATGACTTCTGATGTCTTTTTTTACAAATTTAGTAGGTTGTTTGAAAAATAAATAGTAAGTTTGCACTTGCTTGTTGAATTCGGGGATTCAGAATATGAGGAATAAAAAATAATATCTATAGCTTTCTTATATATGATGAATAATAGCGACAAATACAATCTCCTGCGCTTCGTCGAGGCGCAAGAGGCGTACGGGATATATGATATAGCCGTCAGTGAGTTGGAACGAGGGCGGAAGCGGAGCCATTGGATATGGTTTGTGTTTCCTCAGATGAAGGGACTGGGGTATAGTTATAATTCTAACTTCTATGGGATTACCTGCCGAGAAGAAGCTGAGGCTTATCTGGAGAATAAGATACTCAATGAAAGGTTGAGAAAGGTTTGCCGTATTCTTTTGGAGCAGGTAAGAGGAGGAAGGAGTGTTCGCCAAATCTTGGGAGGAATTGATTCATACAAGGTTGAGTCTTGCCTCACGCTCTTTGATGCCGTATTGCCCAATGATATCTTTGCGGAATGTCTGGAGGTATGCTATCAAGGGGAAAGGGATGAAAAGAGTTTGTATATGCTAAGATCATAGTTTTTTCTTAGTAAAAGTTTTGTGGTTTCGAGATTATTTCTTATTTTTGCAATCGATAATGACAAAAAGCAATTGATGTATGGATAAAGATACAGTAGAATTCGCAACGTATTGCATTGGTAACTTGTCTCGTCGATTAGGACTGAATGCTAGGGATGTATACGAAAGATTGAAGACATCTGGTATACTGAATGGGTATATTGTACCAAGTTATGATGTGCTCCATACTTTTGGTAAGGAATATTTAATGGAAGACCTCACTGATTATATGAGGGAGAAAGGAGTGTTGAATTAGTATGAGAGTTTATCATTCTTCATCTGTTAGAGTGGAGCATCCAGATGTGTTTCATTCTCGAAAGTTTTTGGATTTATGACAGAACCTGTTAAAAATCAGCATGATGCAGGATATCATGCTATATTGGAAGCAAAGTATGCTCGAATCATTGAAGAAATCAGTAATATGTATTCTATCTCCTTAGATGAGGCAATGGATATGTTCTATCATTCTGATACTATGCAGCTGATGGAGGAGGGTGTTGCCGACTTGCATTGCCGTAGTGACAAGTATCTTGCCGAGGAAGTGTGGCGAGAGCGGAATTCATAAGAAGTATGATGAGTAGAACTCAACATTCATGTTCCCTTTAATCTAGTTCGTCTAAAAAGTCGTCGAATGCATAGTCTTCGTGTCTTTCTATTCCTGCGGAGGATTTGCTTAATGAGTTATAGGATAGAGGTTGCACCTGAGTTTGCCCGTAGATTGAAGAATTTAAGTAAGCGCAGTCTGCATTAGAGTATTATAACGCAAAAATCCTGCCGGCATCATTGCCAGCAGGATTCACTTTCAAAAACCGAACCTAAAAGTCTACCTTGTAATTTCTATCTATGCAATATCTATTGTAACCTGAATAAGTCTAATTACCTTTAAAAACTAAATCCTATTATATGAATAACGCTGCAAAATGAACTGTTCTTTATCTTTTACTCGGCAGTTGTCTGCTGCTTTGTGGATTCTTTGCCGAACCCGCTATTCATAGTCACAATCTGCGTGCCAAAAAGATGAATGAAATTAATGTCCGTTGATTATCAGGTGTTTATGTCTTCTATGCCAAGAGCGGATGGTGTGGGAAACGGGGAAAGAATGTGGAAACATTCCCCACAAAGTTGGGGAATGCAAGCATTGTTTTTATTAGTAAGATAGCTCGTAACTATTGTTAATAATAAGAAAAACGCTTGCTTTCTGAAATATTATCTGTATCTTTGTACCTGAATTATTAAGAGTAAGATTATGGCTTCAAAGAGATATCCTTTGGGAATACAAACGTTCTCCGAAATCGTGAAGGGGAATTACTTCTATGCTGACAAGACGGCTATTGTCTATCAGTTGGCTCATTATGCCAAATTTCATTTTCTGAGTCGCCCACGTCGATTCGGAAAATCCTTGTTTGTATCTACCCTCCAGGCTTACTTCGAGGGCAAGAAAGATCTATTCAAGGGACTTGCCATCGAACAGATGGAGAAGGAGTGGACGGCATATCCTGTCATCCACCTGGATCTGAGCTGTGGTAAGTATTATAGTTTGGAGAATACATATTCAATTCTAAACGGAATACTAGAAATAGAAGAGAAAAAATATGGTTTAAAAGTTAATCCAATAGATGAGAAGTCTTTTGGAGGTCGTCTTAAGAACATCTTGCTTGCAGCAGCTGCTCAAACAGGTAAACAAGTTGTAGTTCTCATCGACGAATATGATGCCCCGATGCATGATTCTGTCAGTGACGAAGAGTTGCAGAAGACCATCCGCAACATCATGCGAGATTTCTTCAGTCCATTGAAGCAGCAAGAGGGAAATATTCGTTTTGTATTCATCACAGGCATCTCCAAGTTTAGCCAGCTCAGCATCTTTAGCGAGTTGAATAATCTCAAGATTCTCACGTTGAAGGATGAATACAGTAGCTGTTGTGGTATAACCAAGAGTGAATTGACTCAGTATTTCCGTGAGGGTATCGAGGAGATGGCTGAACATAATGGACTCACTTATGAGGAGACCTTAGAGCAACTCAAGCAGCATTATGATGGCTACCATTTCAGTATCAATAGCGAGGATATCTTCAATCCTTACAGCATCATCAATGCTTTGGACGATAAGGAGTTTAATAGCTATTGGTTTACATCTGGTACGCCTACTTTCTTGATAGAACTGATGCAGCAGAAGAATTTGGACATGATGGACTTAAATGATATCTGGGCTAGAGCAAAACGCTTCGATGTTCCTACTGAGACTATTACTGACCCTGTGCCAGTCCTTTTCCAAAGTGGCTATCTTACGATTAAAGGATATGACAAGCTGTTGGGTATGTATTACCTCAGTTTTCCTAATCAAGAAGTTAGACAAGGCTTTTCGGAAAGCCTTTGCCAATATTATACCCCTTCAGAGGTAGGCGAACTTGATGCAATCGTATATGCTTATAAAAAGAATGTGCTCATCAATGACGATATGGGAGCCTTTATGCCTCACTTGAAGGCATTCTACGATAAGTTCCCATATACGATTATCAACAATAATGAGCGTCACTATCAAGCCGTGATGTTCACCATCTTCACTATGCTTGGCGAAGATGTGAAGGTGGAGCATACTACTTCTGATGGAAGAATAGACCTTGTGCTCAAGACGGATAAGAGTATCTTTATCTTTGAGTTGAAATATAAGAAGTCTGCTGATACCGCCATGACGCAAATCAGCGATAAGGACTATGCTAAGGCTTTTGCTGATGATGGACGGAAGGTAGTGAAAGTGGGTGTTAACTTCTCGGAAGACCAGCGAAGCATAGAGGATTGGGTGATAAAATAAATGACATCTTGAGGTTGATAAAACGCAAAAAATCCTGCCGGCATCATTGCCAGCAGGATTTTTTTGCATCACAAAGGCTATTCATCTTCCGTAATGATTTCTAAATCTTCAGCTATTTTCTTCAGTCTGTCTCTTATCCTCTTCGCCAAGGTTGGTTGCTTTTGCTGAATGACAGGCTTTGGGGGCTCTTCTTCTACGACTGGAGATTCTTCTGTCGGAGCATCGGGGATGAGTGGGGGCTGCTCATCATCAGGGATGTCTGTAGATTCTATGTTTGATGGCTCTATAGGAATATCCTCTTCTGGGGGATCTGCCTTCTTTTGAGATTGGAAGTCGTCACGTATCGGATGATAAAGCTTGTCGATAATTCTCTGGTAATCATCTTCATCCTTGGTGGTTGTGACTGGATTGTCCTGAATTTCATCTGTCAGCTCGTTGTTGAGACCTGTTGCCAGGATGGTGACTTTGGCATCCTCATCCAGACTGTCATCATCTGAAAGACCCCAGATAACCTTGATGTCTGGATTCAATTCATCGAAGAAGGCATCTATCTCTCGCATTTCCCTAACGAAGATAGGGTGCTTGCTGGAGGTATAGATGTTGAAGAGGATGCGCTGTGCATTGCTGATGTCGCTGCCGTAGAGCAATGGGGAATCCAAGGCATTGAGAATGGCATTCTGAACTCTGCCTTCTCCGCTGGCCCTGCCCATCGCCATGATGGCACCGCCGCCACTCTTGATGGTGGTCTCGATGTCACGGAAGTCGAGATTGATGGTTCCTTCTACGGTAATCAGCTCAGAGATGCTCTTGGTGGCATCGCTCAGTACCTTGTCTGCCAGTTTGAAGGCATCCTTTACGGTAATTTCAGAATCGGCATATACATCGCAAAGCCGCTCGTTGTTGACAATGAGCAGGGCGTCCACGTTCTTGCGCATTTCTTCTACACCCTGTAGAGCCTTGACGATTTTTTTTCGTTTCTCAAAGTAGAAAGGAATAGTGATGATACCCACCGTCAAGATACCCATGCTTTTTGCGATACCGGCGATGACAGGTGCTGCTCCTGTTCCGGTACCGCCACCCATGCCGGCTGTAACGAATGCCATCTTGGTTCCGTCATTCAGCAGTCGTTGGATGTCTTCCTGGGTGTTCTGCGCTTCGCTTCTTCCGACTTCAGGGTTAGCACCTGCTCCCAAGCCGCTCTTTCCGAGCATGATTTTTACAGGCACTGGTGATTTGGATAGCGACTGGCTATCCGTATTGCAAACGGCAAAGCTCACATTTACAATACCTTCTGAGTACATATTCTTAACGGCATTACATCCGCCACCACCCACACCTATCACCTTGATGATATTTTTGGTGGTGTCTTCTGTCTGTCCGAAATCTATTGGAGTCCATTCTTCTGTCATCTTATCTATATTTCTATTTTGGGCACAAAGATAATAATAAAGGAGTAATTATACAATAATAAATGAAACGCAAGGCTTGCGAAAGAAGTTTTTTTGATGAAGAGAAACGTTTTTTCCTATTCTTTTTGTATTTTTGCATCCGTTATGCAAGATGAACTGAGAAATATGGATGCCGAGGAGAAAGCTGCTTTGATAAAAACGCTTTCCTCCCAACTTTTGGTAGAAGGAAGAACTGACCTTTTGCTGAAAGCTATCAGTGTGCCCGTATTGGAACAGCTTCGCATTGAGGCTGCAAGGGCTACTCTCAGCCCATTGCTCATCACTGAGGATTATCACTTCCTTTTGCCTGAGTTTGGTAATAAAGAAGTACAGCTCAGTCCCATCCACAAGGCACTCTATCTGCTCTTTCTGAACCATCCGGAAGGTATTGAATTCAAGAATCTGGTAGATTATCGGGAAGAACTTCTTCAACTTTATCAAAAGATAGGGAATAGAATAGATATGGATAAAATCACTGAGACCGTGAATCGTCTGGTGAATCCGCTTGATAATGCGATAAATGAGAAGTGTTCTCGTATCAAGGCTGCCTTTTCTGATTTGATGGATGAGTATCAGGCAGACTATTATATCATTAATAGTCATGTGAAGCGACATCAGGGAAGTTCTATGAAACTGTGGTTTGAGAGGTTGAAAATCATCAACCTCCCAAGAGAATTGGTTGTTTATCAATGTTCTTGATGTTTGCTCTCACCTCATTTGAAATCTATCCCCATATTTAGGTATTTCTGCGAAACCATCATTTTTAGGTATTGCAGATGATGGAAAAAGGATGTATCTTTGCACCCGAAAAATAAATGTAACTAAAAGTAAGATAGACAAATGAAAACAACAATCGTAATTTATGGCTCTTCTACTGGCTCATGCCAGTCGATTGCCGAAACCATCGCCTCTAAGTTGGGCGTGGAAGCTGTAGATGTAGCTAACATCGATGACGCTACTATCACAAGTCATGAGAATCTTCTTCTCGGTACTTCTACCTGGGGTGCCGGTGAGATGCAGGATGACTGGTATGATGGCGTGAAGACATTGAAGAGTGCCGGCTTGGCTGGCAAGACCGTAGCCTTGTTTGGTTGTGGCGACAGCGAGTCTTACCCTGATACATTCTGTGGCGGCATGAAGGAACTCTATGATGCTGCCGTTGAGGCTGGTGCTACCGTATTGCCTGGTGTTTCTACAGACGGATACACCTATGATGACAGTGAGGCAATTGATGGCGACAAGTTCCTGGGACTTGCACTCGACGAGGTGAACGAGGACGACAAGACAGAGGAGCGTATCGATGCTTGGCTCGAGGACATCAAGCCAGCGTTATAATTTTACAAAAATATTTTTCAAGAATTGGAGAATGATGGAATTCTCTGATTCTTGGTTTAAAAACAGATAAATTCGGATAGTATGCAGCAGGAAATCGCAACACCAGTAGATTTGAAGGTTCTGATGAATCATATATATGAATATAAGAAGGGCGTGCGCCGCCTGGTGCTCTACACCTTCAACAAGAAATATGAGTCTTTTGCCATAACTAGATTAGAGCGTCAGAACATTGATTATATCATCCAGCCGGTTGGCAACGACCGTCTGAATCTCTTCTTTGGTAAGAAAGAATGTTTGGATGCTATCCGCATGATAATCACCAAACCGTTGTGCCAACTTACGCCGGAGGAGGATTTCATCTTGGGTGCCATGCTGGGATATGACATCTGTGCCCAATGCGAACGCTATTGTGAGCGCAAGAAGAAGGTTTGCTAAGCTTTTCTTTCATCTTCGTAATGTTTTATGTTTATAAGTAGAAAGAGTGTGATTGCCGTAATGGTGATTACGCTCTTTCTGCATATTTCGGAATAATTCCTCTTTTTGATGCTTGTTTTAACAGAACAATTCCTCTTTTTGATGCCTGAAATGAAAGAAAAAGTCCTGAAAACACTACTTATTTATTAGTACAGACTATATCAATGCGTTTAACCTGATACCAACTTCTAAGTATAAAAAATGTGAAAATCACAATTTCTCGGTATTGTACAATTTCTAAATAAGCCTTACCTTTGCAGCCCGAAAAAAGGAATAGATATGAAAAAAGGATTAGGAAAAATCAGAAAGATTAAAAAGAAACACATCTTCCTGGCCTTGTTGGCCGTGATTGTTCTGGGAGGTTTGGCGAAGGCTTACTCTGCCTGGGTGGGTACTACCCGCATCGCTTTCCTCAACTATCAGGCTATTGCGCTGGGACAGATTTCGCATGCCAACGACAATGCGATGATTAAACTGAGTGAGATCACGACCGATGATTTCGATCATCTGGATGATTACGATATGATTATCGTGAATGGTATGGGTCTCCGAATCGACGAGAACCAGCGCAAGCAGTTGGAAGAGGCTTCCTACAAGGTGCCGACCCTGACTCATGCTGCTACCAACCCAGCCAACAATATCGTATCGGTAGATAACTTCGATGCAGATTATCTGATGCAGTACATCGAGAATGGCAGCAAGAAGAATTATCACAGTATGCTCGCTTACATCCGTAAGTTTATCGACGGAAAGAAGTTCATGGCTCCAGAACCGGAACGTGTGGATGAGCGACCAGACTATCTCCTGACTCATTTTGACCCGAAGGATGAGAAGGGTGATGAACTGGGGTTCAACAGCATCCGTGAGTACAATGCCTTCCTGGCAAAGAACGGTTTATATAAGAAAGGTGCTCCTACCATCTTGCTCACCGGTTTTATGGGTGCGGCTCCAGATATGGAGAAAGCTTTCGAGAAGAAGGGATTCATGGTGTATCGCATCAACCAGCTGCAGAGCTTTATTGCCGGTCATCATGCCGACAGTATTCAGGCGAATGCCGTAGTAAATATGGCGCACGGCAGGTTGGGCGATTACTTCGTAGAGTTTCTGAAGCAGAAGAATATTCCTCTGTTCTCACCTCTTAATATCAACCGTTTGACCACCGATTGGGAGAACGACAAGCAGGGAATGAACGGCGGTTTCATGTCGCAGAGCATCGTGACTCCGGAGATTGATGGTGCCATCCGTCCATACGTGGTTTTCGGACAGCGCATCAACAAGGAGGGCTTGCAGGAGGTTTACGGCATCCCAGACAGAATGGAGAGTTTCGTGGAGAGCGTGCAGGGCTATGTGAATCTGAAGAACAAGAAGAACAGCAACAAGCGTATCGCCATCTTCTACTTCAAGGGTCCCGGTCAGAATGCACTCACCGCTTCGGGAATGGAAGTGGTTCCATCGCTCTACAATCTCCTGGTTCGCTTGAAGAATGAGGGATACAATGTAGGCAAGTTGCCTGCCAATCCTCAGGAACTGGCAAAGATGATCCAGGCTCAGGGTGCTGTCTTCGGAACCTATGCCGAGGGGGCTTATACCCAGTTCCTGAAGTCTGGACATCCAGCCCTGGTTACCGCCCAGCAGTTTGCCGGATGGACCCAGAAGGCTTTGTCTAAGAAGATGATCAAGGAGATGAATCAGCTCTATGGTTCCTTCCCTGGCAAATATATGGCTACCGATGACGGTAAGTTGGCTGTGGCAAGACTGCTGTTTGGTAATGTGGCATTGCTTCCACAGGTGATGGCAGGCGTGGGAGGCGACTCCTTTAAGATTGTGCATGGCACCGACCAGGCACCACCTTACACTTATGTTGCCTCTTATCTCTGGGCTCGTTATGGTTTCAGTGCCGATGCACTCATCCATTTCGGAACCCACGGTTCGCTGGAATATACCCCGAGAAAGCAGGTGGCTCTCGGCAGCAACGACTGGAGTGACCGATTGATTGGTGTGGTTCCACATCTTTATATATATACCATCGGCAATGTGGGCGAGGCGATGATTGCCAAGCGCCGCACCTATGCCCAGACCCAGAGCTATCTCACTCCTCCTTTCAAGGAGAGCGAGTTGCGACAGACCTACAAGCAGTTGAGCGATGCCATCCAGTCTTACGAAAAGAAGGCATCTACCGAACAGTCGCTGAAAGTGAAGGCGCTGACCGTGAAGATGGGAATCGCCCGTGAACTGGGGCTCGATGCCAAGCAGATGAACAAGCCTTATTCTGCAGATGAAATAGCGAGAGTAGAGAACTATGCAGAAGAGTTGGCTAACGAGAAGATTACCGGCAAACTCTATACTCTGGGTGTGCCATACGATAATGATGATGTCCGCACCAGTGTCTATGCGATGGCTACAGATCCTATTGCCTACGGAATGTTGGCAGTAGATAAGTTGAAAGGTCGTGCCCAGGAGGGTGTTGAGAAGCACAAGCAGCTTTTCGACCGTCTCTATCTGAGCAAGGCACGCAACACCGTGACCCAGCTTCTGGGTTCTGCCTCGGTTTCTGATGAATACATCTGCCGTTATGTAGGAATCACTCCTGCCGAACTCCAGATGGCTCGTAAGGTAGAGGCGATGCAGGCTGCTCCGGATCCTATCCAGATGATGATGCAGATGGCAGACCAGATGGGTGGAATGAAGGAGGCGAAGCCGAAGAAGGTAGACCACCGTACGGTAAGCGAGCTCCGTGCTGCCAAGGTTTCTCATAAGAAGAAGATTCCGCAGATGAGTCGTGAGGCTTTTGAGAAGATGGAGCAGACCGGTCGCTTCCCTGACAAGATGATGGAAGCCATCAAGAAGGGACAGAAATGGTATCAGGAGGATTTGAAGAAGGCGAAGATGGCGAAAGCCGGCAAGGGCAAAGCATCTCAGAAATCTTCTAAAGATAAGGGTATGATGATGTCGAAAGCACCTAAATATACCCGTCAGCAGATTCATCTGGCTCAGGCGATTACTACCGTAGAGCATGCCTTGCAGAATGTAGGCAAGTATTCGGAGGCGCTCCGTCAGAGTCCGTTCAACGAGATGTCTTCTCTGATGAATGCCCTGAATGGCGGCTTTACCGCTCCATCTCCTGGTGGTGATCTGATTGTGAATCCGAACACCCTGCCTACCGGTAGAAACCTCTTCTCCATCAATGTGGAGAATACACCTTCGGAGGATGCCTGGGAGAAGGCGAAGGAACTTTGCGACAATACCATCAAGATGTATTGCGAGCGACATAAGGGTGAATATCCTCGTAAGGTGAGCTACACGCTCTGGAGTAGCGAGTTTATCGAAACAGAGGGTGCTACCATCGCTCAGATTCTCTATATGCTCGGTGTAGAACCGGTAAGAGATGCCTTCGGTCGTGTTACCGATCTGCGTCTCATCCCATCCAAGCAGTTGGGCCGTCCTCGCATCGATGTCGTGGTTCAGACTTCAGGTCAGCTCCGCGACCTGGCAGCATCCCGTCTCTTCCTCATCAACAAGGCGATAGAGATGGCGGCAAATGCCAAGGGTGACAAGTATGACAACCTGGTGAAAGCCGGTGTTACCGAATCGGAACGAGTGCTCGTAGAGAAGGGTATGTCGCCAAAGGAGGCACGCGAGGTAAGTATGTATCGAGTGTTTGGTGGCGTAAACGGCAACTATGGTACCGGTATCCAGGAGATGGTAACCGCAGGCGACCGCTGGGATAAGGAGAGTCAGATTGCCGAGGTCTATATGAACAATATGGGTGCCTACTACGGTGATGAGAAGAACTGGGAGACCGTTCGCAAGGCTGCTTTCGAGGCAGCGCTGACCCGTACCGATGTGGTGGTTCAGCCTCGACAGAGCAACACTTGGGGTGCTTTGAGTCTCGACCACGTATATGAATTCATGGGAGGTATGAACCTCGCAGTCCGCAACGTAACCGGTAAGGATCCGGATGCTTATCTCGCCGACTATCGTAACCATAGCAATATGAGAATGCAGGAGGTGAAGGAGGCTATCGGCATTGAGGGTAGAACCACCATCTTCAACCCTGCCTATATCAAGGAGAAGATGAAGGGTGGAGCCAGCAGTGCCAGCACATTCGCTGAAATCGTAACCAATACCTACGGTTGGAATGTGATGAAGCCAAAGGCTATCGACAAGGAGATGTGGGACGAAATCTATAATGTATATGTCAAGGACAAGTACCATCTCGGCACCAAGGAGTTCTTCGATAAGCAGAATCCGGCAGCGCTGATGGAGATGACCGCCGTGATGATGGAGAGTGCCCGCAAGGGAATGTGGAAGGCTACTCCTCAGCAGCTCAAGGACATCGCCAAGCTTCATACCGAGACCGTGAACAAGTATAAGCCTTCATGCTCCGGTTTCGTCTGCGACAATGCCAAGCTGCGCAACTATATCGCCAGCAAGACCGATGCTGCTTCTGCCAAGGAATATCAGCAGAATGTAGAGCAGATCCGCGATGCTGAGGCTGCGAAGAACAGCAGCGACAAGAGTATGGTGATGAAGAAGGAGACGCTGAATGAGGATGCTCAGAAGACCACCACTGTGGTGAGCGGCATCGTAGTAGGTGTCATCGTCATCGTAGCATTCGTTGTGCTCGCAGTATATTTGCGACGTCGTCGCAAAATGATGAGTGAAGAATAATTCAACACTTAACAGTGAAGAATAATTCAACATTCAACATTTAACATTCAACATTTTAAAAAAAAGTGGAGACATTAGTTTTAGTAATGATGATATTGGTTTGCTTCAGTTTTGTGCTGAAGCAGACCTTCCACGGAGTGAAGGAGATTATGATCATCTCGGTGCTCGTAGCCTTCTTCGTGGGAATAACCTGGCCATTCGCCATCGAGCAGTCGAAGACGCAGATTGCGGCTTGGATAGCTGACCAGAAGCTGATGCTCGATATGGCGGTGCTGCTGAGTATCGACGTGGCACTCACGATGCTTTTCTGTGTGCACCACGTAGATCTGAAGACTTCGGAACATGTGAGCCGCCGCAAATGGGTGTTCTTCATCTTCCTGAAGTATTTCCCGGGTTTGCTGATTTTCCCAGTGCTTTTCAGCGTTCTGGTGATGACCATCTTCCTGCTTCCCGGCGTATCGTTCCAGGTAGTGGCATGGGTGCTTGCCGTAGTGCTGCTGGTCTTGACGCCGGTATTCACCTACGGTTTGAGATGGCTCTTGCCGGAGCGACCAATCCGCTTGGAACTGCTTTTCCTGGTAGAGGTGCTGCTCGGATTGATGGGCATCATCGGTACAGTGAATGGCAGGACAGCCGTGGCAGGCTTCAACAGTTTCGATGCCCTCTCGCTTCTCGGCGTCATCGCCATCGTCATCGTAGGAATGGCGATAGGATGGGGCTGCTATCGCATCAAGATGCAGCGCTTATCACAGAAACTGTAAAGGCGCAAGCCAACTTAACATTCAACATTCAACATTTAACATTATAAAAAAGATGAATTACATATCAGACGTATTGTTTTGGATTTCCACAGGCATGCTGGTTCCTGTGATTATTTTGTTGATTTTCTTCTTCCTCAGAGCTTTGCTGCTCCTCGGAGGTTTCTTCGGACAGTATCTTGTAAAGCGCAAGTCGGGGGCGGAGATTCGTGAACAGATGAACACCCTGACGCTCGATAACATCGATACCCTGGGCGATCGCTTGCCTAAGAACAAGCAGGCAGTCATCGTTTCCTATATGAAGAAACTCGTGGACAACCGTCAGAGCAAGGCGCAGGTAAACCGCATCCTCGACCAGTATGCCCAGTTTGTTGAGAAGGATCTTTCTCTTCCTTCTACACTCCTGAAGATGGGTCCGATGCTCGGTTTGATGGGTACCTTGATTCCGATGGGTCCTGCCCTGGTAGGCCTTTCTACCGGCGATATTGCTTCGATGGCTTACAATATGCAGGTGGCTTTCGCTACCACCGTAGTGGGATTGTTCTCTGCTGCCATCGGTTTCGTAACCAAGCAGACCAAGAACCGCTGGTACACTGAGGATATGAGCAACCTCGAGTTTATGGCAGACCTTTTGGAGGAAAAGTAAAAAGGCTTTTAAAGGTAAAAAAGTAAAAAGGTAAAAAAGTAAAAAAGGCTTTTAAAGATAAAAAAGTAAAGATATATAATTTATGAGACAGAGACGCAGAAATAGGCTTGCGCATGATGGCGAGGATGATGATCCGATGAGCGTAGTGAGCAACCTCTTCGATGTGGCGATGGTGTTTGCCCTTGCCCTGATGGTGGCACTCGTTTCGCGCTATAATATGACGGAAATGTTCAGCAAGGATAACTTCACGATGGTGAAGAACCCTGGCAAGGAGAATATGGAAATCATTACCAAGGATGGACAGAAGATCAATCGCTATACTCCTTCGGAAGACCAGAGCAATAAATCTGGTAACAAGGGAAAGAAGGTAGGCATTGCTTACCAGCTGGAGAATGGCGAAATCATCTATGTTCCGGAAGATAAATAATCGGGGATTACAAATCCCCTCAAACAGAAAATATTATTGTAACTAAAAGAAAAATAAAGAAAAATGAAAAAGTTTAAGACAATGATGGCCATGATGTTGGCTTTGGTTTCTATGTGTGTAGCATTCAGCTCTTGCAGCAGTGATGATGATGACAATAATGGTGCTGGCTCTTCAGCAACAGCAGAACAGGTTGTTGGTACTTACGTTGGTGAAACAATGTCTATTGCTTTGGCAGGTCAGGGTGATATGGACCCATTGGAGAATGCAACTTTTAAGTTGGAAAAAGTTGATGATAGTCATGTAAATATCATCCTTCCTGCATTTGGATCTGCACCTATGGCTTTACCTTCAATTACAGTGAAGAATCTTGCTGTAACAGAGTCAAATGGTACTTATTCGATTCCTGAAACCAGTTTTGATCAAACATTGGAAAATGGCAAAGGTCTTTCTAAAACTGCTATAAAAGCAACTATAAAAGATGGTAAAATGCAGATTACTTTTGTTTTAAAGTATGGTAATATGCCTTTTGTCATGAACTGTTCTTCGAATGCAACAAAGAAGTAATTGTCGATGAAACAAAAGATATTCGCACTATTCCTGATCCTTTGCGGATTGTGCCTGAATCTGAAAGCCGAAACCCAGGGCGATGTCGTGGGTAGGGTGCTCGATGATTCGGGCGCACCTCTGGCGGGTGCTACCGTCCAGATTTTGCATGCAAAGAGTGGGGTAACAACTGATGAAGATGGATATTTCCGCATTCCTTACAGCAAGGATGGAGCGGTGAGAGTGAAGGTGAGCTTTGTGGGCTATCAGACTCAGACTTTCGTACTGAAAGCGGATGAGAGAAAAGGTGAGCAGCATGTGCTTCGCCTTCAACCGGATGCTACTGCCCTCGATCAGGTGGTAGTTACCGCAACCCGAACTCCGAAGGCTTTGAAGGATGCTCCTGTGGTAACCCGTCTGATTACCGCCAATGATATCAAGATTGCAGATGCTACCAATATCCAGGACCTCCTCACCGAGCAGATGCCGGGTCTGGAATTCGGCTATGCCATGAATCAGGAGACTTCTCTTAACATGAATGGTTTCGGTGGAAATGCCGTGCTCTTCCTCGTAGATGGCGAGCGATTGGCTGGCGAAACCATGGATAATGTAGATTATAGTCGTCTGAACTTGGATAATGTAGGACGTATCGAGATAGTAAAGGGTGCTGCTTCGGCGCTCTATGGCGCCAATGCCGTAGCCGGAGTTGTCAACATCATTTCCCGTGAGAACAGCGAACCTTGGACTGCCAATGTCAATACCCGCTACAACGACTTCAACAAGGAGTGGCGCCACGGTGGAAGCTTCAGCTTCAATGCCGGAAAATGGAATTCGCAGACCAGCATCCAGCGCACCACATCAGATGAGGTTCAGCTTACCAGTCCTTTCGATACAGAATCCAACATCCTCCATATTTATGGTGGCGAGACTTTCAATGTGAAGGAGCGTCTTACCTACAAGCTCTCTGATAAGGTAAAACTGATAGGTCGTGGCGGTTATTTCAATCGTATCAGCAAGCGCAGCAACTATGATGATCATTACATGGATTATTCTGCCGGACTGAAGACCGTGATGAATCTTTCGGAGAATGATAATCTGGAGATTTCTTACGGCTTCGACCAGTATGACAAGGCTCGATATGTGAATGATGAGCGTACTCACGACCACGATTATACCAACCGTCAGAACACCGTCCGTGCCCTCTATTCCCATATCTTCGGCAAGAATACATTGACGGTAGGTGCAGATTTCCTGAACGATTATCTTACCACCTATCAGTTTGAGGATAATGAATCAAAGAATCAGAATTCATGTGATGCCTTCGCCCAGTTCGATTACAATCCTTTGCAGTGGTTGAACATCGTGGCAAGTCTTCGTCATGATTACTTCTCTGCATCCAGCCAGCATGCCACTACCGGTCGTCTGGCTCTGATGACCAAGTGGAAGGGCTTCTCCATCCGTGCCAACTATGCCGGCGGATTCCGTGCCCCAACGCTCAAGGAGATGTATATGAACTTTGATATGGCAGGTATGCAGATGATTTACGGTAATCCGGATCTGAAGCCGGAGAAGAGTAACAACTACAACCTGGCGCTGGAGCATACCGGAAGGGTGAAGAATGCTGGCTTCTTTACCGGTCAGTATAGTCTTACCCTGATGGGCTATTATAATAAGTATGATAAGCGCATCACTACCGAGGATTATGCCGATTATACCCCGGGAACCGGTCAGCCGGATGTGGCTTCGCGTTATTGCAACGAGGATGGAGTAGAGGTGAGCGGCATCGACTTCAGTGCCCAGTACCGTTCGGATATGGGACTCGGTGTGAAACTCGACTACAGCTATCTCCATGTGGGTGGCAGAAGTGTAGATTCCCAGTTCTCCCAGCCTCGTCCGCATTCAGCTACTTGGCGTTTCGACTACGATCGTCAGCTCTGTTCGTTCTATCGCATCAATGCCGCTCTGTCAGGCAGATACCTGTCTTCTCCTGATACGAACATCAAGAAGCATGACAGCAGTTATCAGTTGTGGAAGTTCACGCTTCAGCAGCGATTCCTGGATGCCGTCAATCTGAACTTTACGGTAGATAATCTTTTCGGTTATACGCCTAAGAACTATTATTGGAGTTCTGCGATGACCACCGGCCGCACCTTCTCAGTAGGCCTTTCTATCGATATCGACCGTTTCGTAAAGGTATTCTAATAAAAATAGCAGGGTGGACCAGTCTTCCATCCTGCTTCTTTTTTATTAATAGCACCCCTCTAACTGTATAAAAACAGGTAGTTAGGGCGGTGCTATCGCATTTTTTTTATGTCCGTTTTCAAAACTGATACTGCCCCTATGAGATAGGGGAGAATGTAGATGAAAACGTTGAAAAATCGCCCTAGAAATATTTCTTCTTCATTTTCTTCAAGAAATCCTTGGTGATAGGGAAGCCGGAGGCATCACCTATTACGGAGTCGGTATGGCAGAAGGGACATTCGGCTGTAGGCGGCTCATCAGGGAGGTAATCCGTGATTTCGGATGGCGAGAAGATTTCGCCGCAGAAGAAGCAGCCGCACTTTTCAGATTTTTCTATCTGTTCCTTGTTGCTGAAGCAGCAATCGTGAGCTTGGCGGAAGATCCTGTCTTTCTCCTCCTCTTCTTTCTGCTTTTTCTCAGCCTTTTCCAGATACCCCTTGAATCGTCTCTGAAGATAGAGCGGCACATGATAGTGAGGGGCGAAGACATACAGCGACGGAACATGGTCGTGGTATTCGTAGCCGGGACCATCTATCACGGTATAGCTGTCATCCGTTTCATCATATGGCAGTTCATCCAATCCCCTTTTATCCTTGGCAGCCTGGTTTCTCTCCCAGATCCATTCGGTGGTAAGCGGAGTACCGACAACGATGGCAAGTTTTACCTCATTGCCCCGATATACTTCCACGATGTCACCTTTCTGGAATCTAATCTGTTCAGCGTTTCTGCCTCGGAAGGTCTCGTCAGGATGACGGTCGTATGCAGGCAAATCGCAGACTCCGGGATAGTAAATGCTGAAACGCGAACAGCAGTAAGACCGGTCAATCAGTTTTCCTTCACCGTCATACACTCTTTCAGAAAGACATTCGCGGTCGTAGTGCAACAGTCCCAGCGGAATCTCCGAGATATAATAGCAGAAGGTATCCAGCGGATAGTCGTCTTCCTCCTTCATCTTTTTGCGGTACTGGACATCCTGGTGCATCAGACTTTCAGCCTTCTCTAGAGTTGTGGTGAAAGCTTGCGGACAATAGGTGTTCACCTTATATTTGGGATAATGTGAACGCTTCTTTTCTTCCAGCTCTTCCGTTTCTAAAACTTCGAGCTTGAAGATGGAAGGAACATCCCGATGCTGTGGATGTTCAGCCAATTGCTTGAATTCTTCGTATGTCATGGGATGGTTATTTTAAGAATTTATGAAACTTGAGAATCTGAGGTCTAAGTTCAGGTATTCTGATGCCTTCAGAGTCTTTGCCTTCTTGATTGTTAAGATTCCTTTTGGTGATAGTTTTATGAATTTTCAGTTTTCTCATGTCCGACTTGCCGTTAGCTTTATGGTTCTCCCAAGGCTTGGGATATGCATGTCTTTTTTTGTATCTCGTGCCATCGCAGTTCTGGATAAAGATTTCCAATACTAATCCATCCATTTGACAATCATGCGGGATGTTGATGGCACGTCTTTGGATATCCAGGGCAGACGCATTAAATATTTTATTCGTTAATATCTGCGTTGTGCAGTTGTA
>ERZ791861.224-NODE-224-length-40800-cov-12.033010_pt1 | contig 40800 bp, 51 predicted proteins | sample MGYA00510283_ERZ791861 | MGnify/ENA primary metagenome ERZ791861 (study PRJEB30046, sample SAMN00792074) | human gut metagenome | study: EMG produced TPA metagenomics assembly of the A metagenome-wide association study of gut microbiota in type 2...
ATTAATCATGTTTGAAGTTATATCTGCAATTTGTTGTCCGGTCTTATCGTACATGACAACCGACGTGACATTATTTTCACGTGTCTCTCTTATTATTTGGAACGGCAACAATCGGTCTGCCGGGGCAAACAATGGGTATATTCGCCCGTATGCGTAACTTTTCCGGTGGTTCTGCTGTTCTATTGACGTATACCACGGCAAAACGCTTGTATTATTATTCTGTATCATATTTCAATGTGGCTTTAATACTTCTACTACACAAATTTACTGAAAGTTTGTCAACTTGCCCATACCCAATGAATGTTTTAACTAATTGCATGGGATTTGGTTCTGTTTTCCCCGCCGGGAAATTGATTGTTTGTTTTTTCTTTCGTTCAACACTTATTGCATATTTTCCTATTCCATTAATAATCAAATTCTTTGCTGGCATATCATATAACCAGTAAATAGGCTGTATGTTGATATAAGCCAAAAAACCATTCTGCAAATAATAGTCTGCCCCATCAACGGTTTGTTTCGTAAATGGTAATTCCCACGTCGTACCGTTTTGCACGGCTGCGAACAACGCAAAACCATCGGGACTAATTGCGGAGGGGTTTAATAACATCAAATCAATATCAGACGTAAAATTTGATATGTTTATTTCCTCGATTTTGCCCGCTGTCACATATTTAGATGTAACTTCAATTGGCAACCCCTCAAAAGGTTCTGTAACGTCGTCCATCCATTCAAATTGAAATCTTTCCGCCATATCTACCTTATCAAACGAATATTCTGACGTTGCAAACGCCCATTTTTTCCCATTTCTGACGTTTTCTAATTCTGTCAAATCATAACCAATAATCGGCGTTGAACTATAAGAACCACCATTTAGGAACCACTTTATTTGCTCAATTTTAAACTTGCCATCCTCGATATACCAGTAGCATTTGAACGTATCACGCAGCATGTTCGTAATTTGCTGCAATGTTATTGGTGCCTTTTGCGCTGGGGTCTGATATTCCCCGTTTACAATATTGCTTTTTTGGCTTATGAACAAACGAAACGTCCAATTTGATATTGGATTGCTCGACGAATAAAGGAATTGGCTATACTCCGGTGTTGCCTCATGCTTAATTTCCGGGGCGAACTGCCGCAACAGAACATTTATACATGACGCTAAACTGAATGTGTCACGCAACGTGTATGTCTTTCGTGCTTTTTTCTCCTCTATCCAATCGAACATATAAAATCCAAACCACAATGACGCATAACGCCACGTTGAACGTGCAATTGGATAAAACTTTTGTCCATATATAGAATATGGCGGAACAAAATATTTATTATTATCAGCACGCCCGTACGGCGTGGGTTCGTCTGAATATCTGTTTGACAAATATGCAACATCTATTGCATACCCTATCGCCCTATGATAATTCCTATTATTGTCTACAATATCACTGCTTGGTATCGGATATGTATTCAAATCGTCGATTTTGTCAACATCGCACAAATACCGTGCATATACGTTATAGCTCTTCATATCCGCATGGGCTGTCCCAGTTGCGCCACTTCCATCTGCTGCCGGAATATCAAATTCCAAAATATCAAAAGGTCCTCCAGTTGTTAACCTCGTCCAAGAATACAAAATCTTATCGTCTGAAACTCTAACTATCGCAACGGAAACAGCCCCAAATGGGGTGCCTTGGATTTTCCCCTGCATAACATTAATATAGTAATCGTCGTTATCAGACGAATACAATTTACCCGTTAATGAACCGGGTTTGTCTGCCTCTGTCAATCTACCCGTATATAACCCGTTTACGTTTGGGCTCGTGTCTCCCGTTATCTGTATTTCTTTCAAGACATTACACAAGGCAAAATAATACGTATGAACTAAGGCGTTTTGGTCTGTGACAGCGTTTGCGTCCTGCTCCCAATTTGTACCGCCCAAAAAACAAGAAACGATACTATCCCCAGGGACGTATATTTGAATTAAAGGACGTTTTTTTATATTTACAAACTGAATTTCCGGGGCCAACTCAATCAAATTATACTCCTTTTCCAAACCAGCCAATACGTTATTATATTCATCCACTGTTTCCGGCTGTACTTCAACGGTTTTGTCGTCATCATTAAATGTGCAATCGGTTTTCATGAACTGGCATTTATAATAAGGTTCATAAGTTTGTCCGTAATCATTCGTTATTTCAATAACCAAATTAAAAACATTATCAAACGGTTTCAATTTGATATACTGCCAATCATTTCTAATAAAGGTTATTTTACCGGACAATTTCGCCCGGTAAAATCTTTGGTTTGTTTCCAACTCATAATCCTTTGCCAAATCATCTTTATAAATTGGGAAACACTCTGTCCGTTCAAGCATATTTACGCCAACAAGCTCTTGTACTGCTGACGCTGTGCCGTTGGTAATATCCGATATTTGCATATTACATCGCATATATTTCGCCCCGCTTGGTATCGGTATCGAAACGTTTGTTCCGCTTCCGCCAAATCCGCTTATATACTTGTAATCCGCATCATAAAAACAACCTCCGCTTGTTGACAGATACGAAAATAGTATATTACCCCCATATCGTTGAATCCCGATAAAATCAGAATACGCCCAATTAGCCAATTCGACAAAATTTCCGGAATTGTTGACTATATAGCCATAATTCCAAAAGGCATTTGTAAAAAAGAATCTGTACTTCTTCATGTTAATAACGTCTTTTTAGGTTTTTATATACTTCAACAACTTTCCCGGTCCCGTCGTTGTAATACCGTCTTTTGTTCTGCTCCTTAATTTCTCTCACGTCGTTTTTAAGGTCGTCAATTGATTGCGTGGTATTGGTAACAGATATGACAACGCCGTCTTGATTGTAGGCATTTAGGTATTTTTGGGCAAATGTCCCCCGGTTAAGACTATTAATAACATCGGGTATGAATTTTTTGAAACGCCGTGAACCTCGTTTGTTTATTACTGCAAAAAATTCTCCACCCTCCGCACGTCTGCGGGTGCCATCCGGTTTTGTGCCTAAATCAACATCTTTTCCGCTTTGGTGCGAACCTCCGGACAAATATTCAACCGTTCCGTCGCCGTACGTTTCCGTCCCCCCAGTCTCCCCGGTCTGTTTAGCCAGTTGCGCCGCCTTGATTTTTGACGCCGCAAAACTTGCCCACATTACGGCAATTGCCGGGATTGCCAACGGAAAACCTAATTGCGACCAAATCAACGCCGTTGCTGATACCATATTCCCGATTTGCTGCAACGCTTGTATGGCTGCTTGTTGTTTTTGGGCTTTCTGCTGTTCTTTCAACGCCTTTTCTTGGTTCTTTTTAGCCAAATCTAACTCTTTTTGCGCCTGCGCTACATTATTAGCGTACCCGTTTGCCCTTGCTTCCAATTCTGCATCCAACGCCGATTGTGCGGCGGAAACTTCTTTGTCTGCTTGTTCAACTGCTGCATCAGCCGCCGCAATACGTGCCGCCGTAAATGTATTTAGCGCATCCAATGCGTACTGCATTGATGTATTGATTGCCTCCTTTTGGTCATCATCCAAATTCAAGCCGAATAACCCGTATATGTCTGTTCCTCTTTCCTCGCCTTTTGACTGTTCAATTTCTTGGTCAATCTTTTTAATTGTGTTTTGGATTGTTTGCACCTCTATGTCAGACAACTTATTCGCTGCTTGCTCGTTTAATTCTAAAACCTTTTGCAAACGTGCCTTTTCTGCTTGCAAACGGTATTGGGTTTTCCGTGCTTCCGAATTTCTTAACAAATCAAATTCCGATTGTGCCAATTCTTGCTGTTGGTCAAACATCTTTAATTGCGCTTGCAAATATTCATCGGCGATTGCGCTTTTTTTAACGTCGAATCCAGCATTAATCACTCCTACGTCCTGCTGTTGCCCGGTCGGCTTTTGTTCATTCTGCAACAATGCTGTCTGTCTTTCATTTTCTATTAACTGCATTCGCAATTGTCGTTCTTGCTCGCTTCCCTGCTTAACCGCTTGCAAGCGTAATTCAATGCCATTTTTCTGCAATGCCAATTCCTGCAACTGCCGTTCTTGCTCTATTTTCAACAACGCCTTTGTCTGCTGTTGTTCCAACGCCGTAATCGTTGCGTTTATCGCCTCACGCCCTGTTTCGCTCAAATCCTTTTCGGTCTGTAATTGGTGTTGTAAATCCTCAATCTGTCGGGAATACTGATATTGCGTTTGTTTCCGACGCTTTGCCCATTCGTCGGTTTCCAACTGCAATTGTGCGTCCTGCAATTTTCGGGTCGCTTCCAAATTCTTTCTATAAGCCGCTTCAATCTGCTTTGTCTGCTGTCCTGCTGTCTTTCTCGTTTTGTTCCTACCCCTCGTTACGGTTGGGTTCTGCGTCGTCACGGGCTGGTCTGTTTTGGGCGTTGGAACATCTCCAACAGAAACTGGGATTGTTAACGGTTTTATTTTCTTTTGCATGCCCTCTAACCCCTCTTTGAAATTTTCTGTCATATCTTTAACTTGGGCTTTGACCAAATTTCCGTATGCTGCGGCATACTCCGCCAATCCTTTTTTCACGTCGTCAAAATTCAGTGTAAACGCTCCCTTTAATACGGTCCCGGTTGCTTTGACTATATCAATAAAGAATCCAAACAGATTACCCAACGAATCAAATGCCGTTTTGAATCCGGCAACAATCCCATTCCAAATTGCACGTATCAAAACACTTTCGTTATACATCTCGATAAAGTAGTTGATAACACCAATAACCCCTTTTATTATCGCCGTCAATCCTTGGTTGACAAAAACTTTCGCTTTCGTTGTCAACGTTTCAAAATTTCCTCCGGTGGCGTCAAACAACCCGGATAATGCGTTTTGCAACTCGATTTGGCTTTGCAATTGTTCCTCCTGTAATTGCGCCAAAACTCCGGCTTTCCCTTTCACATCATCCATATTTGTTGAAATATCTTTCAACGTGCGCAAATACTGCAATCCGGCATCCTCTCCGGGACCCCCGAATATGTCTGCAATTGCAGTCCCGACCGTTGCCGCATTATCCGGCAATTCTGCCAATTTTGCGGAAACATCTTGTATAACATCAAACGTTGTTTTGGTTCCAGTCTGCAAATCTTTTTGGACTTGCTCCGACGAAATGCCTATACCGTCCAAAGCCGCCGCCGTCGCCGTCGTCATTTCACGCAAACGCAAATTCGCCTCCTTGATTGCGTCAACGCCCTTGTCGGAGAAGATACCCATTTTGTTTGTTTGGGCGACAATGGCAACAAACTGGTCTGCCGATATTCCCGCCTCCTTAAAATATGCCGGGTATTCTTTCAACGTGTCTAAAAATTCCCCGTTCGCATCTGCTCCGGACACAAAACCATCTTTAACCAATTCCAACGCCTCATTTGTGGAAATACCAAACTGTTTTGACAGTGCGTTTGTTGCAATCAATGTTTCTTGGAAATCTGCGCCGAACGAATCTGAAACGGCTTGCACCTCGTTTCTAAACGCTTTCAAATCATCGCCGCTTTTCCCGGTAAATTGTTGCGTCAGTCTTGTTGCCTCAACCAATCCGGCGTTGTAATCGTACCACCATTTGAACGCCGCACCAGCCGCCGCAATCCCGGCAATTGCCAAAAATACGGGGTTTGAAAGCAAACCCAACAAAGTTTTCCCCAATGCCTTTGCCCCATCGCCTATTGCTGTAAATACTTCCTTGCTTTCCGTGCCGCCACGACCCAAGGCTAAAAGGCTTTCGCCGAATGAATTGTTAAGCCCCAACGTTTGTTTCAATTTATCGCCATACGCAATTATGGCGTTGGACGCTTCTGTATAGTTACCAACGTTCAATTGATATTTCCCGGTCGCCTCCTGCAAACGCTTCATTTCTTCGTACATGTCCCGTGTCTGTGCAACTAACTTGCGCCCCTCCTCGGTATTTTCTCGCTCGGCTTTTGTCATGTTGTTCAGATAAATTTTATTTAGCGAATATTGCGCCGACAGCTTATTATAACTGCCCTCCGCTGACTGATTGATTTTGACAACAAGTTTGTTTATTTGGTTGGCTTCCTGCTGTGCCAGTTTCAACTCCGCCAACTTCTTCGCATTCTCACTTTCGGCGAATGACAAATCACGTTGCGCACGTGCCAAACGTTCCGCATCGTCTGCGGCTTTTTTAGTTGTATTTCTGCCCTCCTCGGTTGCACCGGAAACCTTTTGCAGAACCGCCGCCAACTGGATTGCCTCCGTCCTAATATTTTTCAACGCATTTGTATATGTATCTGAAAGTTCGTCCAATTGCTTTATCAAATCAGTAATTGAATTATCGGGACTTACCAAATCCGAATATTTAATTGGGTTATTGTTGTCTGCCATACCGACTATTTGTTTTGTTATTCTCGGGCAATTTGCCCTACAATCAATTTTCTTTTCTCAAATATATAAATTATCGTCTGAAAAATAAAACGCCTTAAATCGCATTATTTTGGCTTTTTCTGCCTACTTGCTTTTTTCGCTTGCTCCTTAATGTATTCAAAGGCATTGTAGTATTCCAAAACGGTAAATTTTTTCGGGTCAACGTGCAAATTTTGGGATAAAATCAAACACATATTTTCAAATTGTCTGTCATGCTTAATTTCCACGCCATCCGACCCGGTAAATTCTTGTGGGTTGAAATACGTTATCAACTCCGCCGTCATGTCGTCAATCTCTTTTGCGTCCGCCTCGGTTGCCCGACCATCTATGATGGTGCGCAATACAACAATCGTTCTTTGTTTCAGCCTGTCGTAATACTCTTTCAACGCAGCATCGTCGAACAACCGGGGGAAATACAAACGCAACTCATCGTCTATTTTTTTTTTAACCGCATCCAGTTGGGCGGTTATCTCTGAATGTGGGACATCTGAAAAAAGATTGATTGTTTTCTGCAATCCGTCGTCGGACAAATCATTTAACGGCGTACCGTTTACAGATTTTACCAATACGGCAAAAGCCAAATACCGGGGGGAAATCTCCGATTGAACGAAATACACATTTTGGCGCAAATTCTGCAATTCCGCAATCGCCAAATTTGGCGTCGTGCTGGCTGCATATCTTATCGCCTTTTCAATATGGCGGTCAAAGTCTGCCAAATCGGAACCAACCCCAGCATCAACCAACAACATTTTATTGTACTTGTGAAATCGAAGAATTGGTAAATCCTCGATTGAATCGTATATTTCAACGCTCATCCCTTTTATCTGTACCGTTTTCATAACAAAATACGTGTTATCATTGTACTACAGAAAGGAACGCCCAAATATGCGGGGTTTCCGGTCAACACAAACGCAAAAAAGCAAATCAGCACACACGCCCACCAAGACAAACAAAAATCGCAATTGAACATCTTTGCGAAAAATTCGTTCCCATGAACTTGTACCCATTCAATTACGCCCAATTTGCGTAACAAGGTCAATACAAATGCCGCTATCAATGCGACAAGAATAATGTAATAAATAAATTGTTCCATACTCTTATAATTTACACGTTTCGCTAATACTCAATTCGCCCTCAAACCGGAATCCGCCGAACGGGTGCATTAAAAATTGGTTTTCTATTTCATCCAACGAAAAGCCACGGTATATATTTTCCGCCAATTCGTACACTTTGTTAATTCGGTAACTTCCATTTCGCACCAAAAAACCGCCGTTCAGAACGTCCAATATTTGCCGCTTCAAATCCTCTTTGTTGCGTGAACTCGCATCGTTGTATATCTTTCTGTAATCAAACCAAAAGATGATTGAAAACGCCGTTCTTATGCCAATATCAACTCCTGGTTCCCAACTGATATTTTGCGGGTCGTCAACCCAAAAGAAACAGAAATTGCCAATACCCGCATCGGGGCATACTTCCATATATTCGTTTTTCCCGGAATACACGTTTGGTGTATAATAGCGTTTTTGGTTTGCGTTCATTTTAACAAGCCTTTCCGCCCTGCCAAACGCATAATCCAGCCACGGCAAATTATCAACCAATCCGTTTTGCATGCTTCCAATAATTCGGTCTAATAATTCCGGGTTGTCAACAACTGGGGCTTTTACCTTATTTGCCATAAATTTGTTTTTTTGCTTCGTCCATTAAATCCGGATATATGTATTGCCATATCAGTATGGCAATATTTTCGTCCGTCAATCCTAATATCTGACGCCCGTATTTCTTTATTAAATCCTCTGTCTTGAAATCGGACGCCTTAATTTCAAATTGCTTGTCGCCAACTTCCAAAAAAAAGCTACTTTCAAAATCGCCCTCATCCCTTAACGTAACCCGGTTTGTCGGCTGCCCCAATGCTTCCTTAATTTCAATCGTCACTGGGCTGTATGGCGCATAATCCATAATCTCCACGCCTAAACGATTGACACCCCTTTCGAACAATTGTTCCTCGGCGTTCATATCGACAATATAAGCGTCATTATTCCATATAATATCCTGCATCAGCCGCCCGGACGTCAAAGCCTCGTTGAAATCCGCAACCCTTTTCCGCAAATCGGTTATCTTTTTCATAAATACAATTTTTGCATGAAATTATATACAATTTTCCCTTTGAATTATATAATTACACGGTTCTGTATTTCACGCCTCTGTTGTTACAGCTCAAACAAATGCGGTCTAATCCTTGCGTATCAATCCGTAATGCCTCATACGCCTTTTTTAAGTCATACCCCAACCCGCCCGGTCTGACGCCGGACGTGTTCCCGTCCAACTCATACAGAATTTCTGTGCGGCTTGCGTTTGACTGGTTACGATTGACCCTTACATTCGGGTTCATAGCTAACGTGCGTAACGCAATTGCGGCAACTTGCCGTTGTATCACTGTTTGGAAAATAGCCCTTTGCGAAATGACAAAATCGGTCAAATCGCAACCAATTGTAATTTCGCAATTCAACCCGTAATTCTGTGTTCTCGTGTATAAGGTTTGCGCAATGTCCCATAATTCCGGATATTCTGCGAACGTTCTTGGCGCATGGTACACAAACGGCGTCACTTGCAAATACTTTGTCAATTCTCGCCAAACCTCAACGGAACCCATATTGCACGTTCCGCACGGCTCCCTGCTCCAATCCTTTGACACGTTAATCGCTTCCATTCCGGCGGGTAATTCGTCTTGATTATAACACAGATACCACGACCCCCCGGCGTTGTTCTTATCGCTTATATACGGCAAATAGCAATCAGTTAACGGAAACCACTGAAAACCGCCATTTGTAACAGTGAAATTCAAATCAAACGTCTTTATTGGGTCTATCTGTGACGAATGAAACAAATACATCCGGACAATCCCAGTTCCCCCCGTCATTTGCAAACCTATCTTTTCAATTTTCGCTGTCACTCCCATTGCACGAACCGGGACAATTTCAAATCCTACCAACTTATGGTTGTTTTGCAACGTCGCCCGTATGCGTCCGGCACCATCAAAGAACGTTTTTCGCTCCAACAAATTACGTGTTTCTTTGTCTAACTGCTTAATCTGCGTGAACGTCTGTATTGCGGTTGCAATTCCGTTTCGGGTCATTCTCTCCAAAAAGTCCGTCAACATATTATACGGCTTCCAATATGGGTTCCCGTAATCCTCCCGGCTGTAATCATCATTAAAATCGCTTGCCGTTGGTTCCTCGCTGGTGTTGTCAATTTTAGCAATCCAAACAATACCATTATGGCTTACTTTCTGCCCCGCTTTGTACGGCAATATCATATTCCATTCCGGGTATTGCAACCCCCAATTATCCGGCATAATACCCTCCATATTATCCAACGTCAAAAGCGGGTGCGCACCTTGAAAATACAACCCGCTTTCCGTTTCTGTCATATAATTGTCAATTGCCTTTGTTGGGTCAAATGATTGTTCCCAGCCAACCACGTGCAATAATGCGTCTTGTATTTCTTTAATCCGATACATAATTACTGATAATTAAAAAAGGGACGGGGGATTTTCCCCGCCCCCTTGTTGTTAATCTTGAAGCCGAAATTAAACGGTCTGTGTGTAAATCGGCGAATCCTGCGAATTGGTAACATATACGGGCGTACCCAATGGCACATTTTCCGCACGTGCTGCAATCTGCGCTTTGATAATCGGATTTGCAACGGTTTCCGGGTCGCTATTGTATGCAATTACAAACGCAACGTCTGCGCTGAATCCGAAATATTCTTTTACGTTGCACGTCATGTCGTCACTTGCTGCACCTGCTGTCTGTGACTGGTCGCCAACGGCGGTATAGTAGTGCGAACCAACGGGCAAATCAATGTACGGCAAACGTACAACGTCCCATTCGTGGAAATTTGCACGTGTGCGGTTCAACGCCTCACGGTCAACACGGGTCAAAACACCAACGTTGCCATCTTCTACTGCAAAGAATGTACCGTTTTTGCCAGCCTCGTTGACAACATTATTGGAGTAATGGAACACTTTGTTTTCATACTCCATCCGCTTGTTCACGTCGTTGTAGATACCGTGCTGTGCCAACTTTCTAATAATGCTATCAATTCCGGCGTTACCTACAACGTGAACCAAACCGGGATAGCAATTAGCACGCATGATTGGGTTGACATCGCCCATTATTTCGGTTGCCATCGGAATTGGAACCTCAATTACATTTCCAGCGAAATTGTAATTCAACTTGTCTTTCAACACTTGGGTTTTTCCTGCCTCCAACGCTGCAACGGCGGCTTGGTCTAACGCATTTGCAAACGCTCTGCAAACCTTTTCCATTTTGCGGTTGAAATCGTGGTCATACGAAATTTCGTTGTTCATGTACAATCTTGGAACCATTGTAAAGCCAACGGAATATGTCGCCCAAACCACTGTATACAGTGCGGACGTGTTTTCATCATCCGGGATAACACACGTACGAACGTTGCTAACCGCAACGTCGCCATCGTAATTGATAACCGGAATCTGTACTGTATTGCCGATTGAGGCAAACGCACGTTCACGCAATTGTGGGGACAAAATGGAATTTCCGGCATTAGTCTGTTCAATGAAAAAATCTAATGCGCCATACTCACACGGGCGGGTCATATTTCGGTCTAACTCCGGGTTTTCTACTCGCCAATTCTGTAATCTTGTTGCAATTAAGCTCATGGTTTTTTTTATTTAAATTTGTTATCAATGCGGGTTTACCCATTACCCGGTTATCTCTCCGGCAATTTGTTGATACTGTTTTCTTGCCAAACCTTTCTCATAGCTTCGTCAAACTCTTTGGAGCCTACAGTTTTGCCCTGCGCCATCAATTGTTTCGTAATAAGTTCGTAAGCCTCTGATTGCGTTTTGGCTCCGCTTACATCCAAAGTAATTCCACCGCCTCCGGTACCGTCTGTGGGCGAACCCGTGCCGCTGCCCGGCTGTTTTCTTTGCTGTTCCAACACTCCCATCGTTTCCAATTCTTTTGTCAGCAACTCGGCGGGCGTGAATGGGTTCAACTGATTGTTCGGGTTGCGCATAATTGCGCCGCTTGCATCTTTGAACGCCAAAACCTTTCCGCCGTTTCCGTCGTCTATATATTCCGGGTTCATTCCTTTTACTTTTTCGGTCGCCTGCGCCAAAATAACCTTTGTCACACTTTCCGGGAATCCGGCTTTGAATTTAAGCCCGGCGGCGGCTGTCTGCAATGCGTTGTTAATTCTTTCGCCGAACAACGCTTTCTCGTGGTTTGCCTTTTCTGTCTCATACTTGGTTGTCAACTCGGTGTACTGCGTTGTCACGTTCTGCAAATCCGCTTTTGCCTGCTTCAATGCTTTCACGGTTTCCGCATCTGCCGCACCATCGGCAATTGCCTTTTCCAAACGGGCTTTTCCCTTGGTCAATGAATCAATCTGCGTTTGCAACCCAGTTGCGGCATCGGCTTTTGTTTTCATTTCCCCCATTACACGTTTTGCGTAATCATACGTTTTTTCGACACCATTTTTAGCGATACCGGAAACCGCCAAAATATCGGCATCCAAAGCCCCGTAAATTTCGCCCGTTTTCTTGGCAATAACGCTGTTTTCGTCATTTTGCGACAATGTTGTTATCGCTGCAATCTGTTCGTCAGACAATCCCGACAAAGCCGCATTTGCAACTAAAATTTCTTTCGTCAACATAATATTCTTACCCTTTGAATTAATTAAGTGCTACCGCTTCTAGTGCTCCGCTCTTTGCGTTAACAATAGCAATTGTGTATTTTGGGGAATCCCCGGTTGTGTCAACCAACCAACTAACAACACGTGCATGGCTGATTTTATTTTCAACCTCTTTTGTTACCAAAATGACATCGGTAATTGTTCCGCCCTCAATACATCCAATCAACTTTTTCTTTGTGTCGCCGTCCAATGCTGCGGCGGTCGTGGCTACTTCAATAACTAAATTGTCCTGCTGTGCAATCTGTGCCATATTCGTAATTTTTAATGGTTAAACATTCTCGTTGTTTTCCGGGCTATCGCCTGCCGCTTCCTCTGCTGTTTTTTCGGCTTTTGGTTTTCGTCCGGCTTTCTTTGGTTCTGCTGGTATAACTCCGGTGGCTGTCAGTTCTGCAATAATTTCGGCTTTCATTTGCTCACGTTCTGCCGCCTTTGCTGCCGCTTCTGCCTCTGCTGCTGCTTCTGCCTTTGCTTGTTTGCGGGCTTCAATCTTTTCTTTGTTCGCTGCCGCCCACTCGTTCGGGTTGTGCATAATGTCAACTCTATAACCCATTTTTCGCAAATTGTGCAATCCGAACGTCTCAAAAAACTTTTTGCCGAAAACTTGCATACGTGGTCGTGAAATTCTTTCGCCCGTTTCTTGGTTGAATTTCACAACCTCAATACGACAATGGTAAAAATGTTCTTCGCCTTTCGGCACAATGAAATTTTCCGGGGTAACGTCCAGCAATCCGACGTCCTTTGTTCTACCCTCCTTTTCTGCTTTCACTCGCATAATCATAGAATTTATTTGTTATTACTTCAATTTTCTTGGAAAAAGGTATTTGGTTTCCAAATTCCAAAATATTTGTATTTTCTCGCTCAAACCTCCGCACAAAATTAGCAAAATTCAACTTAATGCGCAATTCTTCCTCCGTAATTAGCTGTTTCTCGTACAACTCCATTACCTCGGAACGTGTCAAATGTCGGTACGGCTCCAGTTCTGCCAACACGAGCATACGCTGCTTTTGTATAGGGTCGTGTCTGTACTCCGTTTCGATAATCTGATTGTGTAGCGCATCCAATTCCCCCTCGCTTGCTCCGCTCTCTTTAGCCAGCTTATAACGTTCTCGCAACTGGGTTGCATCGGACAAATAAAACTCGGTGCCATAATTGATTTTTGCAGACACGAACATGTCGCCATAGCGCAAACGGCAAACCGTTTCATCAACAAACTTCTGCGCCGCCTCAAAGCCTTTTTTCACTCGGTTTAATACAGTGCTTTGGCTTTCAAAATTGGCTTTAATCTGCTGTTCATTCAATGCGTCTCGTGTCGTTATTTCTTCATTGGTACCGACGACTGCCGTAATTATGTTTGTACGCAATCGTTCCTCCTCATCAACGTTATAATCCAAACTGTTGCGGTCAACGGTCAACACTTGCACCGGGTTTCGCAAATCCGGCTGTTTGTCGCCGTCCGGGATAGGTATTTCCACGAACGAACCAACGCCAACAATGCGCTTGTCGCCACATTTCGGGCAACGCATCAATAAACCCGCTTGGTCTAATTTATAAAAGCCTTGTTTGTCTTTCAGAAATCCGCCGTCGCAATAATCGCCGTTTTCGCCGTTCGTGAAATCGCAACTTTGTTCATATCCGGAATAAATCGGGTAAGCCCCGTACATATCCAAATTTTTCTTTGACAAATGATAAAAAAGGAACCAGTCTAAACTTTCCAACTCGTCTGTCAAAGGTGACGCCTTAACGTCCGGTTCTCTCAAACTTAATGGTTCATCCCAAAAAAACCGAGCTGGGCAATATCCCAAATCATGCGGGCTATCAATCAGCAATTCGCCAATATTGCCTTTTTCCTCGGTAAATACCCGGTATCGTTCATCATCTATTACTGCAATACGCTTGTCGTCCTGCCGAAATATTATCCAACGCATGACGCCCGTTGTCTTGTCCGCCTCGTATGAAATGACGTGTTCAATCGGCAACCAATAAAAGTATGGTTCCGGGTAACTATCGCCGGGGGATTGCTCCTTTGGCAAATCAACAATTAATATGCTGTTGATTTCGGTTTTGAAATATTCCCATCCCTTGGTACTCCATATTTCGGGTTCTTTCAATACGTTCTGTCTGTAATACTCCCAATCGTCCCTTTGCTCGCTGTTCATGAACTGATAATTGAACGCTGGGTTACGACCGTCAAAAATGCGGCTCAACTTGTCAAAACAAACGCCCGTTACCTCGTTTGTTTTGACGGGGTAACGGAACAATGTTTTGAACACTTTGAATTTGTCTGCGGGGATAAGGTTTGAGACATAAGCCAAAAAATCGGTCACGGGTTGCGTAATGTACGGCGTCAACGCCTTTTCCGCATGGAATCGTATGCGGTTTTGGTGGTAAATCGCCCTACTTATCGCCATTCTATTCCGTGGCTCCGTTATCTGCTTTCTTATTTCTCTTGTATCTAAGCCCATTTTCTTTGCTAAATTCAAATTTTGAATTTTCCGGCAACTGCCATCCGCCGTTTTTCTGCATCCTCAACAACCTTTCGGCGTGTGATACATCAAATTCACGTGTTGCGTTCAATGCTTTGCACTCCAACAACACTTTCGTTGTCTTATCCCGCTGCATTTTTCAAGTCTGTTAACGGGTTAAAATCCTCCGGTGTCAAAATAACCAAATCGTCCGACCAGTTGGGCAAGAACGACCATTGTACGGCGTTGCTATCCGGTGCCTCCAGTCCGCCCAAAGTCTTATCCCCAATAAACAAAGAACGAATAGGAATCGGATAATACGTTGTTGCTGTTGTCTGGTCTTGCAATGCTCCGATTGAACCGTTTTCGTCAAACAGATAAACGCCCAAATTCTGCGAATCGCTTTCACACTGTAGTTCTTTCAATGCTTTAATCAATGATTGCGGCATTTTTCGCACAACTCCGGTAAACGGTGTCGGTTCACGACCAATAATTTCTTCTATACCGCCCAAAGTTTCATTTCCTCCGCCGAACGTACGAGGTGCGCCCGCTTCTGCTGTCGGTGCTTGGATATACGGCGAAATGACAATTTTCGTGTCGTCCTCCGCTGCCAATAATGGCGACCATGACGCCAATTTGCCTATTCCAGCATCTGCTGTAAATGAGTTTTTCCCGCCCGCACTTTTATGCAGACGTTGAAACGCTACTTTTTGAATCTGTCCGAAACTCTCGGCACATGTAAAATTGGGAATGTTTGGCAACGCTGCTGCTGCCGGGCATTTACAAATAGCCATAATCTTAAATTTTTAATATTAAAACTCTTTTTATTTCCTTACGGGCTAACCCCTTGCCCCATTACTCATTACAAATTTAATGCAAAGTTCTTGCATGTCAAACTAAAACGCACAAAATTAACAATATGTTTAACAAAAAAAGGGTTGCATCTCTGCAACCCCGTGAAAGTAATTGATAATTTTTTCGCTCTAACCTTATTGCAGTAAGGTCGTGAGTTCTTCTAAAGTCCCTTTCGGTGTGGTGTGGTCTTGCTATTTGGGGACTACTTCAAGCGAGCAACCAAGCGCATCGCAAAGTTTAATGATTGTGTCTAACCCTGTGTTAAGGTTTCCGCCCTCGATTCTTGCGATGTTCGACCGTGCAACGCCGCTTTTCTCGCTAAGTACTATTTGCGACATTTCTTTGCCTGTCCTTGCCCGCTTCAACGCCTTGCACAAGCGCATACGTACTTGTGCCGTCTCGTTTTGCTTGTTTCTTAATATTTCATTCAATTCCATTTTGCCAATTGATTTTATTATTCAAATTTGCTAAAGTAGAAAACATCGCCGCTTTGAGTAATAGCCTCGTAAACCCTCACATCGTCATCAGCGGAATAATCAAGCATTTCCCTTGCTTGCTCTGCATCATCACCGCTCAATTCGGTGATATACGCTTTATCCAACATTTCTTGCAATTCTTCCTCGCCATATTCGCCAGAAGCCAAAAACGGGTCCGCATTAAATGTCATCACATTAACGTCTGTAGCATTGATTTTAGGTGCCATAGTAATAAGTTTTTTTAGTTGTTTTGTTAATTATAAGTCTTCTTAGATTTCTGCAATACCATTATCGTTATAAATGTCTGCACGCTTAACGATGTGCAATTCGCCGCCCTCTGTTTCAATGACACATTCGGTGTCGTCAGTCTGGGCAAGCATATCAATCAAGTTGTTTGCATAGTCATTGCCGATTTCATCGTTGCCAAATAAATTCGTAATGTTTTCACGAATTTCATCTGCCGTCCATTCTTCTTTTTTGTAAATGCTCATGATTCTCATTGTTTTTGTTGCTGACTTTAACGACCTGCTCGGGTCGGTTTAGTTAATTATTGGTTTTTATTTCTGACACAAAGACAATGCCTTTGTGTCAGATGTGCAACAACACGCACAACAAAACGCACACCAGTAACACTTTTTAGCAAAAAACACCTCCAATCATAAAATATTTTGTTAGTTACGCCTTTGTACGCCTCGGATTGCGTGTGCGTATGGAAGTATATTTCCGTCTGCAATCTCCTTTTCATATATCCCGGTCAAACCGTCCTCTATATCGTCATGTTCATTTGCCGAAAAATCTCGCAAAAATCCCGTTACGTGTTCGTATATCTTTGGGAAACGCTCTTCCCAGCCCAATGGCATTATAATTTGGGCGTTGACGCTTGCCGAATTTGTCACAATTCGGCTTTCCTTGTTGGCACCTTGATAAAATGGTTCTGAAATCGCTTTTATCTTTTTCCTTATCAACTTTTCAAATCCCGAACCTCCGTTATTGCTTTCAATCCATGCTTTTTGTGTACCATTACGGTTAATCATTGCGGGGACGGTGACGGCTGTTACATCTGTGTTTTCTTGTGTGTAAACCATATCGGTAATTAAGGCATACAATATTGGCTCAAACCTTTTCTTTTGCTCGTTCCATGCTTCATTGCCGGATTTATATACGTCATAAGACGCCGAAAACGTATAATCGTCGCCCTCATCCGCCACGTCGGTATAATTTCCACTACGCACATACATTCCCCATTCTGATTTGTCAACGTATGTACGGAATGGGTTTCGGTACAATCTACCCTCTGCGCTTCCGGGGTTTCCTTGATACAAGCATTGGAACTGCACTGGGTCTAATGCTCTTTGTCCCTCCAATTTCGCCCGGCTGTGTCGTTTATCCCATAACGCCGCCCCTGGCTCCCTTGGGTCAATCTCTGTCGGCTCCCCGGTTTTCAAGCCCTCAAAATTTATGCGGACCCATGCACCCGCCGGGATATTCTTCACGTCGTCCCAATGTCTTATATCAATAACCGTTTCTCCGCTTTTCTCGATACGTCCTATCAAATCATCGTCATGCCAACGTGTGAAAACAATCAGTTCTTGGGAATCATTATGCAATCGAGTGCGTACAACGGTCGTGTACCACCTCCACGCCGCATTACGTACAATCGGGCTGTTTCCCTCTGCATAGTCTTTATAAACATCGTCCAGTATGGAAACATCAACAGTTTTTGACGTCAGAGAACCGCCACGACCGACGACACGCAATGACCCCTTATGCCCAACCATTTCTATAACATCAGAATTTCGCAAATAAGTATTAGCCATTGAGACAACGTTTGAACCATTCAAAAACGTTTCCGGAAACAATTCCCGGTATCGTGGGGTATCAATTATCCTTTGCACGTCACGGTTAAAATCTCTCGCTATGGTCGCCGCATAAGAACCGATACATATTTTTTTATCCGGGTCCAAACCCAGCATGAAAGACGGTGTTTTTCGGCTTGAACCCTCGCTTTTCCCATGCTGGGGCGGCATTTGCACAATCATTTTTCGTATTTTTCCGTGTGCGAACATGTCCAATAAAGTATAGTAGACGACGTGGAACGGCTCCAAAGTCAAATCCGGTTGCATATACCGAGCAAAGTTTATCAACCTATGTCGTGCCGCCTCTTTTACTATTTCGCCCGGATTGCTTTTAATGGCGGCGTACATTCTCAACAATTCCTCATTATTCATTGCTTTTTCTCCTTTCTCTTTACAAAATATCGGCACGCCTTACAGCCACGTACAATTAAATACGTTTTGTTCGGACACGTCAAACAAATAGGTTTCCCGCAATGGTCTATATGCTGGTGCAAATGCGTTACCCATGTCGCCAACTCGCAATTGTCGCATATTTCATTCTTATACTCCAGTTCCTTTGCCGAACTTGCCGTTTTCTTACGCATCGCCATCCGTTACCCCCTTTTCTTCCAATACTCGTTTGTACTCCGCCGACTGCAATTTGTCAGCGACCGCAAACAATAAATCCTCCGGTATTGCGGCGACATCATATTTGGGCGCATCGCTATTCATATTTTCACTCAATCCCGGTATATTCACTTTTATCGGCGCATCAAATCCCAACATCTTTGCCCGGCGTTGCTGCACGTTCAAAAGCAAATCCAAAAATCGGGGATTTCCGGCGGACGTTTCCGTGGTGGCTTCCTCATAACTATAATATTCCGGGTTGTCGCCATCTTCCAGCACTTTCCGAGGCTTTGCATTTCGTCTGCTTTTTTCTCGCAATTTCCCAGTCTTTGAACGTTCCCATGCCTCCCACAATTCGACCTCCATTTTATCCAACTTTCGCAATTCTTGCGTCACGTAATCGTCTATATTTTCCATTCGTTCACGTTTCCATTCAATTAGCAATTGTTGCATATCCCAGTATACCATTTGTTTTGTTATGGTATACCCCACGCCACGCCGTGCGTTTTCCTCATTCAGCCTTTCCGAAATCTCCCTATACGTGTACCCACGCAGAAAAAGATTTGAACAAAAAGCCAAATCAAACTCCCTTTGGTCTTTTGTACGTTTGCACATTTTCGGGCGTCTACCTCTTTGTCTTTTACTCGCTTCCATTTTTTTTCAAACCTTTTATAATGGTAAAGCCATTTTACTTTGCTTCTCTCTCAAAAACATCGCTTTCCCCTTGCTCGTTATTTTCAGGTAATTTTCGTTTTGAGCGAGTTTTGTTTGTTCCTTGATACTTTTATCGTCTTTTGAATTATCATCGTTGTATGGGGCTAATTTTAGCTCGTTTTACTTTCCGTCTATATGCGGCAAAGCCCCGGTTGAAATTCCGGGGCGTTTTTTGCTTGTCAAACCGCCGTTGGCTCTTTCAGTTTATCCAACATTGCAATCACTCTGTTCTTCAACGGGTTTTTCATTTCACCCTCCTTTCTTGGCTTCTTCTTGGCTTCTTTCTGATTATGGGTTTCTTTTCGGGTATCTCAATGCGTCGTATCTCAACCCGTGCGCCCAAAACCTTTCCCAACACCTCGGCAACTTCTTTCACAGCCTCCGGAATATCCGTTTCCGGCTTCACGGACGCATCGGCATTTATCTGTTTAAGCAATCCAGCAATCGCCGCTTTTTCCTCTCTGTCTTTTGTGGTCCTGCAACGCTGAATCAGACTTGAAATTGGCTGCGTTCTTATGTAATCGGCGCATTTGAAACGGTCTTTGCAAATATTGCAATCATTCCTTTTTGCGTCCGTTGCGTTCTTTTCGTCTGCCTTTCTGAATCCGTGCCATTCATCACGACGAGCGATTGCTTCCGAAAATACCGCCATCGCACCAACGCAAACTTGGGCTAAAATATAGTCCGGTGTATCTCTCATTTCTTTTTCCAAGCTGTGTTTATTAATCAACTCGGCTAATTCTTTGATAAAATCCTTTTTCATATTATTTTATGTTTATTTCTGTTTCTGCCTCTAACCAACTATCCAAAACAGAACCTACCATATTACATTTCTCTTTCTTCTGTATTGTAACATGAACGTTCATACTGTTAACTTCGTTTTCCTTTGAAAATTCAATTATCGCTTTTTCAATTGTTTCTTTCAACTCCTTGACACTTGCCATTATTTTATTGCATTAAAACGTCGTTCAAAGTGTTTGTATTCCTCGGCGGTCTGTCTTTCTTGCCTGCACGCAATACAACTGCAATGCCTCATTCTGTTTTGCTCGTTGCAAAATCCGCCGCCCTCCGCATCTTCATTTTCAAAGTTTCTGCAATTCCCACAAACTGGACTTTCCGGTTCCTTGTGCGGGTGTTTACGCATGAACTCCGGGGTTTTCTCTCTGCTTGCAATTTTTGTGTATGCCATTTCCAACAATTCCTTTTGGCTATACCCGAACAATGCTGCTATATGGAACAAAACGGCGTTCACGTCTGCCAATTCGTCTATTATTTCCGTTATATCGTCCGGCATTATCCCATTTACCAACATATCATCAGCAACAACAAACAATTCGTGGTATTCCTCGGTTAATTTGGAAAATCTGCGTTGTATGTTCTTTCCGAAAAGATTATTCATTTTTGCAAACAACCTTTTTTCGCTAAAACTTAATACTGGGTTGTTTTCTTCCTTTTCTTCAAATTCTTCTACAAATGTTTTGTAATCCATTTTCCCAAATCGTCCATCCGGAAACCTTACAACCGCCCATCTTTCCGGAACGCTCATAATAACGCCATTTTCTGTTACGAAAGAATATTGAGCAATTCCGCCCGGCTTTCTTGGTATCTCCATTGTTCCGCCTCCGGTAAAATCAATCAGTCTTTCAATATTATCACGAGCGACAACAACGGCCCTAACCTCTAACAATCTATGGCAATACAAATGTCCGGCTTTCTCGTTCGGCTCTCTCTTATCCGCATGTACTTCATCCGGCAAATTTTCCGCACCTTTTTCGTACTCAACAAAGAATGTCGCCCCACGCAAAAACATTTGTTCCCAAATATGTTTAACGGCTCGCATTCTCAATCCATAACGACCAATGACCGCCTCAATTGCGGCTTTTATAATATATTCGTCTTTATCCTTAACATACATTTTCAGCTCAAACGATTCTGCCTTTTCTGTAATTTCCGGTTCATGCCCGGTCACACTCTTTATCATCAGAATTGTTTCCGCATCAAACGGGGTTAATCTGCCTTTGATTAAATCAATATTTTTTTCCATTTCTGCTATTTTTAATAAAACGTACAAATCTAAAATATATCGTCTTTCCATCTCTTCGGCTGGTGCAATGGCATCTCAACCCAACAGCCGGGCAATCCTCATCCTTAATTGCACAACATCCGCATCTATACAGAGACATTCCGAACTTTTCAACAATTCGTTTTGTTGAGGTAAGCCATGTTTCTGCAACGACAATAGAATCTCGGTAAACAGAACGTTCGCCGGGATTATATTGCCTCCCCGGTTCAAACGGTTGCGGTTTCTTTATCCTCATCATCCATTAAATTAAGCAAGGATTCCAAATTTCCCTCCGTCCCGGAAATTGCAATTCTCGCTTTTCCTCCGCCTATTACCGCCAGTTCTGTAATTGTGCAATCATATTCGCCTGCGGCTGTCTGTATCTTTGCCGCCTCGTTCAATGGCAATATCTTTGTTATTTCTTTCATAGCTAACATTTTTTATTCATCACAAAGTTAATGATTTTTTTGGGCTTTTATACATACCAGCCGGACGCCAACGGCAAGGCATAAAAATTTAATTTCAAAATAAAAGCCATGCCCTTTTATGCCCTCAACCATAACTCCGGGCATCAAATAGAACTGCTTATACTTCCAATAAATCCAATTGTTTTCATTTCTCTATCTGTTTTTTTATCTGTCCCCAGCCCTTTTTGTCAATTTTCATTTTCCGGAAGTACTGGAGTATTTCGCCCTTTGTATAGACTAAGTTGTAAATACCCAGCTGCCCCTTTATTGGCATTTCAATAACACGTCTTGGGTTGCGCATCATCCATCCGAAACCCTTTGTTATTTTCGCCCTCTTTTCCTTTGGAATCCGGGTGTTTTCCCAATCCTCCGGCGTGAACTCTTTTATCGGCTTCACGTCGTACAACTCGACCAATCCCAATGTGACGCCGCTTTCCATTCCCGGATAATTCGGGGACGCTGCGGAACATATCAACACGTCGCCACGGTATGACGTGTTTTTGCTCCTAACTTCAATTGACTTTTCCCCGTAAACAATACCGTTTTCGTCCTTGTAAGCCTCCGTTACCAAGCAATTAGCGTACGGCTGCTTTACAGTCAGCGCATGCCATCGGTCGTGCTTTTCCGGGTTGTAATCCTTATTGCTGTACTGCATATTATTTTCTTTTTTTATTATTCCCAGCGGGCTGCCACCTTATTTCCTTTTGTCCTGGTGCCAATCAGACGGGAACCCGCTGGGATTTTCATTTCAATTTAAAATCTCATTTTCAAAATGGCAAATCATCCGGATTTGGCGTTGGTGGCGTTGGAACTGATCCTTGCCGTCCTCCGCTCTGTCCGTCTTTTCTTGGCGTCAACATCTCCATATCATACCCGTAAACCTCGGAAATAAAATGTTTAACGCCGTTGTTATCATAACAGCGGGTTCTCAATTCCCCCTCAATGTATAATTTATCGCCCTTTTTAACGTACTGGCTGGCTATCTTTGCCAAACCATTTGACAATACGATATTGTGCCACTCTGTCCGTTCCGGAATTTCTTTGCCGTCTTTTGTCTTGAATCCTCTTTTGGTTGTTGCCAACGTGAATTGTGCGACAACTCCGCCATTATCGAACGTTTTGACGTCGGGGTCTTTTCCGGTATACCCCATCAAAATAACCTTGTTTACACTCATGATTTACGTTTTAGATTATCCACCTAATGATACTATACACCGCCCACATATAAGACGCAACTGTTAACGTCACGAACGTGTATACCACAATTTTATATCCAGTTTTTGGTTTTATTTTCATCACTTGAATTTTACGCAGTCTAATAAATATTGTTTCTTACAGTCCGACCACCCAGCGGCATTATTTATCGCTTTACGGTCGTCGTCATGTACGAACTCGCAAACCCAGCCGCCGACGCTTGATTCTTGAACCAGCCGAACCAATTTACCAACAATGAAAGAACGCAGTTTATAATAGCTTGAATTTTCGCCAACAAACAAAACCCGTCTTTCTGCATTTATTTCGGGCGGATTTTCAATTTGTGGGCGTTTCTCCCTTTCCGAGTATGTTTGTACTCGTCTAAAATCACTTTTGATTGAGCGGCGGGAAATGGCCCCGTAATCTACTATCCTTTTTTTCGTCCTCATATTCTCAAACTTCTATATTCGTTTTTAAGCAATTCAATAATCCGGACGTTACCCGGATATATTCGCATTTTCTTACGGTCGCCATTCTCCCAACGGTTGTGCATCTCAAAGCAAAGTATATTGATATTCCGGGGGTCATGCGCCATTTCCGGATATGCTCCACGGGGTAAAATATGGGAACAATACGTTGCCGAAAAATTGTGCAAAGGTCGTAACGTTTCCTCGCATCTGTGCGGCTTATGCTCCCAAACCCACCGGAAAAACCGTTGGTTGGCAACGGGAATGTCGCCACGTCCTAAAACGCAATGCCCGAACAATTCCCGTTGTATCTCAACACGCAACCGAATATCTAACCGAAAGTTGCGAATATCCAATAACGGCTCGTAGCCACGAGCGACGCAATATTCATATTCGTAACGCTCGGTTAACAATATTGGCTCCATTATATATCGTCTGCTGGGTCTTCCATCTCCGGGAACATATCATTTTCATTGTCTGCATCATTTCCGTAAACTAACGGGTTCAGCTCCCCATCAGCCCCGAACAAATCCATTTGCGCCCTCTTCCCATTAAACAGAAATTCGTAAACCTCGTTTTCAATGTCGCACACAATGTTTTCCAACTCTTCCTCAAAACCGAACGTTTCAACGGCATATTTCATACGTGGGGTGTTGATTGCGGTTTTCTGATTGTTTGATACGGTAAACAATCCAGTGAGAACGACACCTACATTATCATCTTGCCCCGACAAAGAAACGCCCGTTGCTTTAATGTTTCCCAAACATTCGTTTGCAAAAGAATCGGCAATTTCTATTTGTTTTTTTGTCGCCTTAAAATCCGGGGTTGCAATCACGCTTTTAAAAGACGTGATATTGAACACACGCCCCATAATCGGGCAAAGGTCTTTGAACAATTTTCGCAAATCCGGGTGTATGTCCTTTGCGCTCAATACATGATACTTGTTTGTGTAGCTCTCGTTTCCGACAACTTCCGTCACCTCGTAGTGAACATCTAATCCGCCATCTTTCAACAATTTCACTTTTGAGAGTGAAAACTTTTCTTTCGTAGGAACTGGCATGACATTTGTTTTTTTTTCGCTCATAAGAATAAATATTTAATTGTTTCCCGATTCCGTCGGGTCGGTATCTTCTTTGTAATCGTCACACGGTTCATCGTCAGCGCATCGCCCGGACAACATACAAACCGGGTAATCAACGCAATCAATACAGAATTTCTTTTCTTCCATGCTTAAAATTCCGTTTCGTTCAACATCTGTTTCACTTTACTTTCCGGCTCCACTTCAACACCCGGGGTTGGGTCGTGGAACTCAATGGTACGTTTTACCATCTTTGTTTTTGCTGGTTCTTGTCCCAACTTCAATTGCTCCGCCGGATATTCCTTTGGCTTCATTTCAATAATGCCATTTTCAACCAATACGGGAATACATCGTTTGCACGCCCTTACATCCTCCAAAGCATCATGCGCTGGGAATGTTTCGCCGGGAAAACACTTATTATAAAGCTCCTCCAATTTTGGAAATTTTCCCGGACGTCCATTTGCATACAACGCACCGACAAATCTAATTGTCTTCATCATCGTATCAATTCGTTTGCCCTTGAACAATGCGTCATCCGCTTTTGCGTCGTAATATTCACGCCCCATAATGCGCAATATCATTGCTTTTACAATTGACGTGTCAAAGTAGATGTTATGCCCGACCAATAAACGAGCATTTTTGCAATCATCCAAAAATTCGTCTATAATGTCAGCAAATGGGACACCCTCGGCGTTTGCTCTCTCTACTGTAATCCCGTGTATCTCAATTGAGGCTTCCGGAATTTCCCACCCCTCCGGCTGTATGATATATGAACGTTCCTTTTCGTTTACCGACCATGCCAGTTGCACAATATTCGGGAACTCTGCAAAATCAACGTCCCATTTTGCGCCCGTGGCTGGCAATCCAGTTGTTTCGCAATCAAACGTCAAAACATCTTTCAAAATGTCGTTCATCTCATTTCCTTTGCTGTCTGTTAATGTTCCTTTTTTCATGTTGTTTTCTTTTATTTTTCTTTTTAGCACTAAAATACATTATCACATAAAGCATAATTACCACTATCAACACAAAAGCGGAAATTATATCTGAAATCGTAAATATAAACATAACTAAATTGCTTTTGGGTCATCAATATATGTATTGTATACCTCTGCGGCAATCTGTTTGAGTGTTTCGACATGCTCGATTAACTCGGCGTTAGACAATTCCGCCACGGTACGCAATTCGTAGGTATATTTCCCGGTTTTCTCGTTGACCCGCTCAACATACATAACTGGGGACAACTCACGTAATCGGCGTTCTGTTTGTTCCTCTGTCAGACGCTCCCCAGCTTCCCATATAGCCGACCGGAACATTGGTACCACACAATTGAAATAGTACCCCTTCAACGCCTCCGACGAGCCGGGCGACGCAACGATAAAACGTGCAATTATGCGGCTCCCTTTGTGCATGGAAAAGAACTGATTCAATTCGCCCATATACATTTGCAAACCACCTTTGTTGTTGATTATGCCCGTTGCTGTAATCTCTCTTTTCTTCATTTAGCTTATTTTAGGGACGTCGGTTCCCCCGACGCCCCGGTTAACTACTCGTTTTCACACTCAACATAACGTGTACCCGATTTTGCGTTTTCGGGTACATATTCAGCGTAACGTGTACCCGATTCGCATATAAAATTAGGGTTGCGCATCTGCATATTCTTCAATAATCAAATCGTCTTGCCCTCTCTTTACTTCTTCAATGAATCCTTGAAAACCGTTCTTTTGGGCAATATCAATAATTGCTTGCAATCTTTTTTCGCCTAAACTTTCGCCCCTCGCTATGCGGAACACTTTGACGGTTGGGTTGCTGGCAATGATAAGTTTTGCGGCAACTTCCATAATCTGCGAATCTGAAACCTTTCCAGCAACAAATGGCACATCGTTCAATACCAACCCATCGTCCGTAAATGATAGCCCGGAAATTGGCAATTTTGACGTCGCAATTAGCTTTTCACGCTCTGCCGACAATTTGGCAATATCGGAATCCATCTTTTCGGCTTCTGCTCTCTTTTCGTCTGCTTGCTTTTTCTTTGTCAGATAATCGGCAACTTGTGCAGCCTTTTTATTAAATTCTTCAGCCAACTTCAATTGCTCGGCTGTATCTAACTTTTCCGGGTTGTTTTCCTCATACTTCGCCAACCAATTTTCCGCATTTGCTTTGCGTTTCTCAAAATCGACTTTTTCTGCATCAATCTGTGCAACGGTTTCTTTGTAGGTTTGTTCCGCCATCGCCATTGCCGTTTTTGCCGCCGCAATCGCTTTTTCGTATGAATCTTTGGCGGCTTCCATACGTGCCGGAATTTCTTCCAACTGCTGCGTTCTCTGCGCTAACGCTGAACGTACGGTTTTTGCCTTTTCAATCAATTGGGCGTTTTCCTGCTGTTCCCGCATTAGTTCGGTAATGTCCTTTGGTTTTGCATGCGTTTGCAAATCCTCTGTTGTCAATCCATGTCCGGCTGCGTCTGATATGGATTTGTAAGTTTTCAAATCTCGGTTCACTCCGGTACGCTCTGTTTTCAACCCGGCAACCTCTGTATCAATTTCGGCAATTCTTTTGCGTACATTTTCCGGCAACAATGCCTTGACAACTTCAATTTGTTTGCGGCGTCCCTCGGATGTTTCCGACCAGCGAGAAAATTCCACGGCGTCAAAATCTGTATACCCCAAAATCTTCTGCAACATTGAAACGTTATCGCTTTTCATTCCAGTTGCCTTTGATTTTATTGATAACGTGCCACGTGGATTTGCCTTTGTAAACCTCAATTCAACCTCGTATTCCTCGCCATCATCGCCGACAATCATTTTTGCAAAACCTTTGCTTTCGCCGTTTCTTAATACCGCATCACGGTTCCCGGTCAATAAAGCCCCTATTGCTTTTAATACGGTCGATTTTCCCAACTCATTGTCCCCAGTAATGAAATACACATTACCGTCAAAATCTGCATTAAACTCCTTAATTACTTGAAAGTTTACTAATTCCAATTTCTTAACTATCATTTTTTGCTCTCGGTTTGTGCCGGGGTTGCCCCCGGCGGTTAATATTATTTTTTTGTATCTCTCAAATCATCGACAAATTTTGCCATCTTTACAAACTCTTTTAAGTTGTTCCAAATCATTACGTTTCGGTTCGTCGGCGTTCTTTGTCGCATCAATTAACCCATATCGTTTGTTTTTGCCGTCCATTTCTTCCCCGTAACCGGGGACGTATATGTTACTTTATAATGTCCGTAACCTGCAAACTCAAAATCAAAATCGTAAATCGTTGTTTTTGTAGCCATAATATTTTTATTTATACCGGGAACCCGCCCGGTCGGTTCGTTGTATCTCAACGGCACAAAGTTACGTATATTTTTTTAATTGCCAAATATTTTTTCTTTTATTTTAGCAAAAAATCTCGGAATCATATTAAATCAAACAAACACAGCTGCTTGTCTGTCAGTTTAGCAACAATCGCATCAACTTCATGTTCCAAGCGTTTACACGTTTCCAAAATTTCCGGTCTGCGCTGTGCAAAATATCTGCGTTGGTTGTGCCGCATCTGTTTTACTAATTCTGCAAACTCTTCCAACGTTATTTTATCCGAATTTTCGATTTGCAAGGCTTTTTCTGTTTCCATATACATTTTATTGGTTAATAAAATAAAATCGCTCTACGAGGCTAAAAAAGGCGTTCATACATTTTGGCGGGCAAATTTTCTCGCACCCAATCCGGATTGTTGCGCAAAATGTATCTTCCAAAGTGCATTATCAACGTTGCATCAGCGTTCCACAATGTCGGTTTCAGCTCGGGGTATAAATTCCCGGCAATTTCTCTGTATCTGCGCTTTCGCTCGTTCTTTTCCTCCTTTTTCCGGGTCGTCTTCGCTCGCAACTTCAACTCGTTTTGCCACTTCATGGGGTGTACCATGACAAACGGGACATCGCAAACCGCAATGGTTGCTTTTAACTGTTCATAATTTGCAAGCATTTTCTGTATGCGATAGAGTTTGCCCATATTGACGCCATCGGCACCAGGCACAATGTCATCGGGGCGCACGCTTAATTTCTCTAAAAAAACAATCGGCGAACAAATGGATTTCAGATATTCCAAATAATCACACAATTCATTCAAATCCTTTGGCATTTTTATTGCCGTTATTTTTTTATTCGGACGCCATTTGACAATACCCCCATTTGCGCCGGGGTCAATTCCTATAATGCAATCAATTTTCATCTTAAAACAAAAATAAATTCCTTTGAAATTCAATTAATCTTTTCTTTGCTTGCGCATAATAAACCGGGTCTTTCTCTAGGATTGTCAAATCAAAACCCAATCTATGTGCCGCTATTGCATGGCTCATGCTTCCGCCGTGTGCATCTAATATTTTTTGCCCCGGTTGTGCATAGTTTTGCAGCAACCATTCATATAAGGCTATTGGTTTTTCCGTTGGGTGTATTCTTTGCTGTTTATTTTTGCTATCTTCCTGCAAAAATCCATGCCAACGCCAACGGAATTTTCTTACTGCACTATTAAATGAAGTCCACGCAATTTCACAATCTGCATAATAATTTGTTCCATTATCTTTGTCCCAAACAATCATACATTGAGTATTGAAAAGGTAATCTAAAAAGTAATTTCCGCCCCATATAATTTGATTTTTTGAAACTCTTTTCAATTCTTCAAAATATTCTTTCGGTGGTATATCTTTATCCCAATTCCCGGAATGATATATTTTATTTTTAGCTAAACTTTTACCCGTTTGAGTGCCTGCTCTTTTATTACTACCCGCATCAATACCGTATGGTGGGTCAACACTAGCTAAATCAAAATATTTATTCTTTTGGGATTGCATATACTCCATGCAATCCCCGTTTATCAATGTTATTTTATTAAATTGTTCTACTAACATATTCAAATAAAAAATAAATAATTATCAATCTGTATTTCCTCTGCAATCATACGGTCAAACGCTCGTAGGATTTCCTTTTTCCGGGCAACTTCGTACGCCATGAAATCAATTTCCGGACTGTCAATTCCTTTTTTCCGGACATTGAACGCCGTATATTGGTTTACCAATCCAATTGCCACACGGTGCATATATTTTGCAAATGCTTGTTTTCTGTCGCCCTCGTCTGCCTCCACTTCGTCAGCAAATCCAAATTTCAACAACCAGTCATACAAAAACATTTCGTCGCCAAATTCAAACGATATTTTCCCAGTGTATTTGTATTGCAAAAAAACAGTTCTGTTTCTTGCCTCCCTGCTGTTGTGGTAATATCTCTTTTGCGCCAGCGTCATTTCTCTTTCGGGTTCCGGCAACGCTTTATATGCTTTCCCAATTACTTCATTCTGTTTTTTCCTATATGCTCCCAGTATCTTCGCAAAGTAATCGGCGTTGAATTGCTGGTAATGCTTTTTATCCGGGTTCCCTTGACTGTCACGGGGTAAAAATTCGTCCAATTCTCCGGTCGTTGCCAACTCAAATGCCAACTTAATATCCGCCAATGTCATGTGTGAATAGTATTTTTTGAGTATATCCAATAATCGGGTACAGGTGTACGCCCAATCATCTGAATTGTTCGGAATTATATATCCAACGTCCATTGAAATGAACCGGAACATTTGCCCGGTTTTCGCAACCAACGTGCCATCGTCAATCTCGGCAATTTGCATTTTCGTTGAGGCGGCGAAAATAAACTTTTCAACCCCGGATAACGATTTGGCAACCTCGGGCAATTGCAACATTTGTCGGCGTATCTCAATAGCTTTTGTTCCGGGCTTGGGATTATATATTGCCAACGCAACGTTCTGCGTATCTGTTTTTTTTGGTAAATTTTTCATATCATGAATTGGTTAATAATCATTGTTAAGAAATTCCATTGCACCGTTTATATCAACACCCTTTTTCCCTTGCTGGTATTGCGGTTTCAATTTCAATTTATTTCGCTCAGCATCGCCACGGATAAAATTACGGACGGTTGCCAACCAACCATTCTTTGTCCGCTTCATGTCCTTTTGGTCGCTCCAATCCGCCACCGCATGGAAGTAATGAACCAAATCAACTTTTTCAAATTCCGGCGTTGCAAACTTTTTTTCAAATCCGGAATAATCAACCCCGACGCCGTTTATATCAAACTGAACCAACTTGTAAATATCAGAATTGCGAAATAATGTTTTTTTGGCTTTGCTTTCCTCAATTTGTTCTGCTGGAGTGGGTGCCACAAAATCTATTTGTGGCGCAATATTATCATTATTGTTTATATTATTATTTATAATATTTATATATGGCGGATTTTTTTCCGCTTCAACGGGATTTTTTTCCGCTTCAACGGGATTTTTTTCCGCTTCAACGGATTTGTAGACGGTTCCCCAATCTCTTAACATTTGCGACGGGGTAAAACAAACATGGCTATCAATTTTTATTGATTGAATCAATCCTAAATTTTCCAAATTCTTATAAAGCCGCCTTAATGTATCAACCTTATTCGGCAAAATCGGGCAATAAGCAGATACGTTTTTATAGTCTGCCATATAATACGGTTTTCCTTCGTATTGTATGGGATTTTGTGCCAATAAACCAAAGAAGCATGACGCTAAAATAGTTTCCGTTGGGTTTAAATCTAAAACCTTTGAACGTAGCAAATCCAAAATTAGATAACTTCTTTTATTCATTTTCTAAACTGATTATAGTTAAACGAAGCGTTGTAAATTCCTTTTTGTTCATGCTCTTTCATTGATACCCATATTTGTATTTCGTCGTATATCTTTGAAATTTTCTGCATTGCTTTCGCCATAATACTGCATGATAATTGGGTTTCAATATCAGTAAACACATTCATTTTTTTATCCAAAAAAATACCATAATCAGTTTTTACTTTATGCAACCTTTGGTGTAAATCGTTAGGTAATAACAAAAGGTTTTCAATATCATTATTTTCGTGGTTAAAGTCAATATGATGAATATCATATTCCTTTCCAATTTGGATTTTAAAATAATCCTTGTATTTTTTTCTGTAATCCATAATAAAAGAGAAAACCCGAAATCCGGGCTACCACACACCGGAAAACGGGTTTTGTGCTAATATTAGCAATACATCTTTCAAACGGTGGTAGTCGTTTGTTTTACGCCACAAATATAGCGGTTTTATTTCATTCCAACAACTTCACGGGCTTAAATGCTTCTGTTACTTTACGCAAATTCCCCTCGCTTTCGTTCGGAACAATGGAAACGACCGGATAACGGGACCGAACTCCGGGTTTTTGAGAAACGGCAAATTGTACGTTCATGTCCCAAACTATCCCCTTGACAAATCCCCGTTCCTGCAACATGGCATCGAACGTGTCACGTATATTGGGAATTGTTGACGCAGTACCCTTTGTTATGAACTGCCAAACCCCGGCAACTCCACGAACCAAAGGAATAATAAACGTTACGGTCAACGTGACAACCCAACCGTCGCCACCTTTCAAAACAGAACGGTTCGGGTGCTTTTCTGCAACGCCTGCCATTAAATTGGGATAATCCTTTGTGCTATATTGGCAATACTGTTTTCCATTCCACACAAAGAACGTTTCCCCATCGCCGTATGCAATGCGTCGTCCGTCGTCATCCATATATTGATACATTTCATTGCATACTTTTTCCGGGTCATCGTCCGGGAATACAATTTGTATTGTCTGCGGCTTTTCTCCGTATGCTTGTGTAAACAATCCGGCATATTTTCCAGTAGGAATGAAGTAATCAACACTTTTCGGATATTCTTTTCCGTTCTTTCCAACCTCTTTTAATCCGACTTTTATAAAACCGACACGTGGCAATACGACACGCTTAACGCCGGGGGTGGGTCTGTTTATACGTCCTTTCATGCTCAAATTTCCATTTCATCGTTTAACAACTCCGTTTTTTCTGCCTTAACAACGTTTTTTTCTGAACCGCCCGCGTTTTTCGGCTGTTTTAAGGCGTTTTCAGACGTTTTTTTCTCTTTTGGCATAATTGTACGTTTTGCCGTTCTTTTAGCCTTGACGGGCTTGTTTTCCGCCTCATTTTCCTTTTTTCGTGTGGTTCTCTTTATTGTCTTGGCTTTCGCTGGCTCCGGCGTTGGTTTTTGGCTTTGCTCCGGTTTCGGTTTCAAATCCTCAACGGCAACGGCTTTGTCGGGTTCCGGCTTTTTCTTTTCTGCTGGGGCTTTACTCTTTATCAGTTCCGCCAAAGTCAACGACGTAACATTGTCGTTCAAGTCTGTTTCCCCATCCAAACATATAACCCCGGAAACGGCTGTGAACGTGTTGTCCCTTTTTGCATCTTCAATTGCCGCCAATTCCAACAGATACGGGATTTTCTGTGCGTTTGGGCTGTCCGTTTGGTCTTTCAAATTGTACGTTGGTTTCTTTCGCCAATCTTTCGGCGAAAAGTTAAACACACGTTCAATCGGCACGTCGGGGAAATTTTCATTCCACATCATTTTATACAAATGCAATTGGATTTCCGCCTCTTCATGAAAACCTTTTCGTCCGCTTTTGAAATCCACAATTGCGCTTATGTAATCTTCAGAACCGGGCTTTGTCAACATCGTACACGGCAAATCAATCATTCCGGCGTAATTATAAACTGGGTTTACCAATGCTATTTCAACAGCCAACGGCTTCACGTCGTAGTCCAGCACGAATTGGGCGAACGCCAAAACGTCTTTTTTCAAATCGTCCGCATAATAAATGAAATCGGCTGGTAATTTGTTGTTATCAATATATTCTTTCAATTTGGCTTTCAAGCCGTCCAAATCATAAACCCGGTTAATTATAAGTTCTTCAAACTGGGCGTGCATGAATGTACCATACGCCGCCCGTTCTGCCTTGTATCGCTCCGCCTCGTCAATCCCCTTGTCGGCAATCCATTTTATCAGAAACGGCGATTGTGGCATGGTCTGCGACAAAATGGTTGTAACCGACGGATAAAATTTCGGCGTTCCGTTGTCGTCAAATTTGTAATAGTAGCGGTGTCCTTTGCTGTTTAGCTGCCAAACTTTATAAGGCGGTTCAATCAACGCTCCATCAAAAAACATTGCTGTCATTTCCTCAACCGTCATGCCCGGTATCATCTCAAACACTCCGGTTGGTTGTTCCGGTTGAACCTCAACAAGTGAGGGAATAATCGTTTGGTCTTCCTCGTTAACCTCCGGGAACATATTCGGGGCAACATTGCCGACGGTTCCCGCAACCTCTTTTACCGGGTTGCCCGGTTTATCGCTCTTGGTTCTCATTACTTGTATTTTTTATATTCCAAAATTCCACATACTACCATTCCAGCGCATAGTGCCGCAAATAGCAATTGCCATGGGTTCCATAATGCGCCAATCAAAAAACACACCCCAAATGCTCCAAATGTACAGATTAGAGTTTTCGCTTGGAACAAATCGGTAAACATAGTTTCGGTTACAGATTCCAACCATTTGATAAACTTATTTTTCATTATTGCCGTCCTCCATGCCAAATAAATAATCCGCTGTGCAATCCAGCATTTCACAAAGTATCACGACCCATTCCGGAACGATTCTTTTGGTCGTTCCATTACATAGATTCGTCATGTTGACTTGCTGTGCGCTTTCGCTTGCACCCTCAAAAAGACGGGCTGCAATATCCTTTTTCAACACCTTTTTTCCGTTTGCCTCTGAACGGGCAATTGCTTCATTCACTCTTAATTTCATATCTTTATTTTTTAATGGTTAATATTCCAATTGATAATTCATTGCTTTGTTGTCTTACTATCATAATATTTCGCACTATCCCCGTGCGTGGGCTTTAAGTTCATTGCAAAGATACAAATATTTTTTTAATTACCAAAAACAAATACTTTTATTTTGTGTTTATTTTTTTGTCTGATTTTGCAATTTCATGGAAACATCATATTTTTGTGTACCGCATAAACCAAAATATCGCTCTCGGTTACTGCGTAAACAACCCCAGCAACATATATTCCATGTTCCGGGGTTGTTTTTTAATGCCAGACAATTTACCCAATTTGAAATAGAAACGCTTCGTCGGTTATTTGTTCAATATTTGGTATGCTTCTTTTATTGTATTATTTTTTGTTACTCCTAACTTTTTAAGTTTTCGCATATCTTTTACAGTAAAATACAAATCTATATAACCTTTCCAATTATTGAACTCTCCAAATTGTTTTACCAACTCTAAAAAATATGTTTTTGTTTCCATGTTCATTTGAATTTATTCCGGGAACCCGCCCAGTCGGATATTATTTATTGTAGAATGAAATTTTGATACCACAACGCAATTTGCATACGGTTTTGTCGTCCTTACCATTGAACGCACGGCGCAACATTTTGTTTGCCATTTCAACGCCAATCAATTCAATCAATCCTTTTACGCCGACCAGCTTATTAATCTTGTTTCCGTCAACCATTCCGTTAACCTTGATGCGGAAATTGCGATTGATTGATTTTGTTGAATATCCCAAACCGTTGTAAATTGTTGTTGTCATTTTTATTTCTTTTATGTTCGAGGAAAACGCCCCGTCGTTGTTGTTTGACAATGCAAACATACAACCTTTATTTTTAATTACCAAAAAAATTTCTTTTTATTTTGAACAAAACACATAAAAATTTTTCTTTTGGTTCAAAAGATAGTTATTTTTGCCGAATTTTCGTTTTAACGGACTTTCTTTGCCGTGGTATATACTTTATCCATTTAAACAAAATAATGCAAACACGGGGCTAAAAATGGGCAAAACGAAAAAAGCCGGGGGAAACCCGGCTAATCCTTGAAAACAATCTTTAATTATTGGGACAAATGTAATTCGATACAAAGATAGTTATTTTTCAATCTCTATATATTCAACCCCAATTATTTTTGTATGCGGGTTTCTGCTGATAATATCAATTTCCCGGCTCTTTATTTTCTTGGTTTTCCACAGGAATCCTAAAAACCGCCGATATTGTACGGTCTCCGCAATTAAAATGCTATCACGATTTATAAATGTCCCGGTAAACTCCCCATCCGGCGTCGTGCATCCTTTCAATGAAAACCACGGGTCGGAAATATCAACGCATCTTAAGACAACTGTATCTCCGGGCAAATATACAATGCTGTCCCGGACGGTTCCCCGCAATTTGGCTATTGTTTCAAACTGTGCCGTTGTTACAGCTTCCAAATCCCGGTTCTTTGTCCGCAACATCTTTATCAACTCCGCATCGCTCGTCCGGTATTTTTTAAACTCTGACAATTTCAGTTCCAAAACCCCAACTTTGGCGGCGTTCAAACTATCTTTCGTTTGGTACTGGGAAACGTCCTGCAATAACGTTTCTGTATTGGTTCTGTATTTGTCCCTTTCTCCGGTCAACGTATCAATCCGGGACCGTTGTACACATATAGTGACAACGGCGGCAACCGCCAAAGCAATTGCCGCTATTATTATATACTTCCTCATGGCTGGTTGGCTGTATAAACTAAATGGCTGTTTCCCTCTGTCGTGCTTAACGTCAATAGGTACTTGCCGCCATCAACAAAAATCAATCCGTTTATTTCGTCCTCTGACAACTCAATTTGAGTAAATGCCAAAACAACCCCATCAATGAAAACTTTTGGCGTGTTGTGCAACGGGTCTGCATTTGCCGCCGCAATGAAATTGTCTATATCTCGCTGCGGGTTGGTTACTTTCTTTGTGTTTTCGGTGTTATCCTCAACCGTAACAACGAAAATATCATCATTACCGTTTATTATCGCCTCAAGCAATGGCGTTATATTTAACCCGGCTTGGGTTCCTTGACTTGCAACGAACGTTTGCAAGTATTGTTTTTGTTCCTGCTTTGTCATTTCAAAATCTTTTTAATGGCTAAATAATGAATTTTTGCGATACGCTCACGCCCTGCATCCGATAGCATCAAACGGCAATCTTTTTCGGTATCCATAAAAAAGTTTTCGGACAATACCGCTGGGCAAGCCGTATGTCGTAGAATGTAGAATTGGCTTTCTTTGTCCGGGTCGCCGTCGGTATGGTCAAAGCGCATTTTCCAACCATCCGGGGCAAACTCTTTTTCCGCCTCTTTACAAAGTATGGTTGCTATTGCATCCGCTTTCGTTTGCCCTGCGCTGGTATAGCATTCCCACCCAGTGCCGCCCCCGGCGTTCCCGTGGACGCTGAACAAAACGGCATTGTTGCCACAACCTGCATGGATAACGTTTGCACGGCGGCAACGTTCCGTCAATGATATGTCGGTTTGCTCCGGCACCAAAATTTCAAACTTTACGCCATCGGCTTTTAACATCGCCGCAATGCGGCGTACAATGTCACGGTTAAATTCCCATTCGAACAACTGGGAACCGTCCCCCCAAATGGGGGAACGTTTTCCGGCTGTTTCTTTTCCGTGTCCGTTGTCAAGAATTATAACTTTACTCATTTTATTTTTCTCCTTTCTTGTTATCGTTTTTAATTTTGTCCGGGTCGTCCCCAAACTCTTTTTCCAACCTTTCTATTATTGGCTGTAAATGCGACGGCAAAGCCCTTGCAAATTCCAATCTTATAACATGGTATATAATGCGCAATGCCAATTCCTTGGGGTAGGCAACAATCAGATTGCGGAACGCATTTTGTAAATACACATACATAAAAACATACGTTAGCGTTTTGACAACGACAATTGCCGCTTGGCCGTCGCCGCAATTCTTCATGATTACAAAAATCGCCTCCACAATAAACAGATACAAAAGCAACTCGCACAATGCGTTTTTAAACTTACGAAACGAAAAGTTTTTGCATCGCACAATTGCCACGCCGTCAGCCCTCATTCCCGCCCAAATGTTGAACGCAAACATCACCACCAAAGCATAGACAAAACCCTTTGTGGGGGTTAGATACCCCAATACCGGGCTAACCGTTGAAATGACGATAATACGCCATTGTTCCAAATTCAATTTATCAATCATTTTATTTTTTATTTTAGTAGGGGAAATTTACCCGTGATTTCCCCCGATTTTTTAGATTTCGGATATATTATACAATTCGCACAAACCAATTAGGTTTCCTTATTTTGTTCCATTTCAAGTTTGGCATTAGCCTTGCATTCTTCGCAGAAAGCGAAATATGCCCTATATTCATCGGGCTTTTCGTCTTTCTGCCGAAGAATTGCAAGTTCTTCACTTAAAGAATACCTACGTCTGATTAAGTCATTCACTTGGTTTCCGTAGTCTTCTCCATTCCTAATATTAGGTATCTCGTCCACTTCCTCGCACTGCTCTACTGATAAGCGGACAGCGACCGCACGTTTGAAATAAACGTCTGTGTTCATGACATGCACATACTTATCTTCTGTGCTGAAAATCTCGTTGTTCTTTTTCGTAACCATGATTCTATGTATTTTGTATAAGGGTTATATTTGTTTTCTCAGCAAGTGCCGCTATAATATCAGCGTCATCTTTCATTACATCATAAACTGCTTGTTGCAGACCAATAGTAATAGCCCTTGTTGCCTCTGAATTATTTATCATATACAACACAGATTCTTTTGACAACACCTTACTGTTGTAGAATCTAATGTTTTTTGAAAGGTTCTTAATATTGATTGTTTTGATATTGCCTCCAATATTAAGACTATTATTGTCCGGCACATTGCCAACGTCGAAAGTACCCATTATTATTAAAGGTTTGGCATTGCCTTGACACATCCAATTCATAGTTCTTATTGATAATCTAATAAGAGATTCATTTGGGTATCGCAATGGAATGAAATTAAGTACTTCTAAATTACCTAAGTTACCCGTAACTCCAAACGCGGAACCTAAGTTACAGTTAGTTTGGTAATAAATACGTTTATAATCCGGGCAAGGAATATTTGTTCGAGCAGAAGCATCTCCGAACCCATTTAAGTTTGGCAGTCCTATCCACCATCCCCAAGTCTTTTCATATATTACCCGCATCTGTTCTTCAGTTATGTCCGTCAGCCCGTTCAACTCATAGAAGCCCGTCGCCTCGTTGTACTTCGCCCCGGCAGATACGTAAAGGTCACGAAGTGTGCCGGAGGTGGTATCATATACAACCTTTGGGTCTTCGGGTACACGTGTCAATGCTGTATTTACAAGGACTTCATAGAGTTTGCCGTTGTGGAACCATCTCGTGTGTTGTACATCGTCGCTAAGTAGAACCTCACAGACAGGCGCAGTAGCGTCTCTTGTTTGTATCAAGTCGCCCACTTCGGGAAGTTGCGCCGCTAATTGTGTGTTTCTTCCCTCAATAGAGAACGAATACGCATCCGAAATTGAATCTGCTACCGTTTCAGCCTTTACCGTATCAAGTGCCAATAATAAATCCCCATTGTATGCTCTTTTACAAGTTTTGAGTATATAGTATGGATTATAACTCTTTACAACAGTAAGGTCATTTTTCAATACTATTCTTGTATACGCATTAGCAGTGCCGGATTCCGGTATGAGTATATCTGTATATTCGTCCGGGTCCTCACGGTTGCGCAATGCGGTGATTGGAATAAATCTTGATTCATCATCACCCAAAACTTCCTCCATTAAGTCACCCGTTTGTGGTTTAACAGGGTATACGATATTGTATGCCCTATAAACTTGTGGCGTTAGATAGTCTTTTATACGTGCTTCACCATATTCGGGGCTCAGTTGCTTAAGGTCGTTTGCATACACGTTTCGTTTTGGGGAAATCTTAGTCCACGGCACTTCCAACGTTGCCATATCGTTAGATGAAGTATAAGCAAAAATATAAGTATCGCCGTCATAGTCCACAGTAACCGAATATACACCGCTTATGCGTTGCGCACTTGTAACAGTAGCCCACAGTGGCGCAGTATCAACAGGCACTCCCGATAATGAGCCTATTAGTATACGGTCCCCGGCTTTCGGATTGGCGAACACTTTGTTTTGTATCGCCGGGACATCGGTGTATAAGTCTTCAAAGAAGTTATAACTCGTTTGGAATTTCGGAAGAAGGACTTTGGATATATCCGAACCGTCCGCCAAGGATGTAAAGCCGGATTCATAAAAATCGAAGAAGTAAGGAATATCATGTACAAGGTCCATACCCGCAACACCTGCTACACCGTTCCCGGGGCTGACTGCCGGAATAGCCTTGGTCTCTTCCGCTTTACCGCCGGTGATGGTATCAAGTGTTTTATATTTCAGATATACGCTATTTTGCTGTGTAGTTTCAACTTTTAGCAAAGCCCTATCGTCATTATCCCCAATAACAAAATCCGTCATACGTGTATAGAAGTCGTCCACCTCTTTCAATGTATTAACTTGGTCTTTCGTCATCGCACCATTGTTTGCCGATGTCGCCGCTTCAATGCTCAATTCGGAGGCTGTTTCCATGCCGTCGGTATTAAGTGTCGGCACTGAAAGAACCACGCCTGTACCTTTTGTAACGGCGGCTACATTCCCCCCTATTAACAAGGGCTTTTTGATGGTTGGATGTTGTATGGGCAAACTTGTCTTAACCCACGTTCCGGCTGTGTCCTTGGTGAAAACCGCCATTTCGGACGCATCGACTTCGATGTTGTTGAAGTTCGGGTATGTGCCTTGTGTGGCGGCGAGATAAAACAGACTGCCGTCCGTATCTGCCGGCACCGTGCTTGGCACAGCCACGCCGCCGAACTGGGCATTGTCGCCCAAGTTATCAACAATGCTTATCAGTGTATGCTGCATTATTGCGCCCGTAATCTCTTGGTTGCCGTTGGTCTTAATCACATCGGCAATCGCTTTCTTTAGTTTAGTCCAATTCGTCATAGATAAATGCTTTAATCGTTAGTTATTGAAAATCATTATTGAAATCATTATTGAAATCCCCGCTTATCGGCTCTACCAATTGCCCTATCTTTTTGACGACGGTTGCCGTCTTAAACTCTATTTCCACGCTCGCCAAATCTCCCTGCGTCTGCCATTTTGGGGTAATTAAGAACGTGTCGCAATAGTATTCCCTGCCGTATTTATCCGTTATATGTATATAATCAGCCATACGGATAAAACGCATGACATCGCATAAGTATTCCGGTGCCAATATAGTACATTTGAACGTCTTTACAGATATTTGTTTTTCCGGGAAAAAATAGCCAGCCCTTTCCTCTCCGTCCTCTTCAAATTCGTAATCCGGCTTTCCTAACTCTGTGCAAAGATATAAGATATTTTTGAAAGTCGGGTTCCTATACACTATTTGCCCAGCGTCAAATACTAAATTTTCAATGTCCCACCAATCAATTCTCAAATATCCGGAAACGTCTTGCACAACCGTAAACATTTCGGAATACCATGTCTGAACGCCATCAGATAACCGCAAATAATAGATTCCGTCAAGCTGGTTTAATGGCATGGGTAATATTGCCGGGTATAGTATGACATCATAACCCAATGACTGAAACCGGACAACTTGCAATCCGGCATTAATCATGTTTGAAGTTATATCTGCAATTTGTTGTCCGGTCTTATCGTACATG
>ERZ791861.231-NODE-231-length-40325-cov-12.642960_pt1 | contig 40325 bp, 63 predicted proteins | sample MGYA00510283_ERZ791861 | MGnify/ENA primary metagenome ERZ791861 (study PRJEB30046, sample SAMN00792074) | human gut metagenome | study: EMG produced TPA metagenomics assembly of the A metagenome-wide association study of gut microbiota in type 2...
GTGGCAGTCCTTGCATACGCTGATAAGGTTGCGCTGCCGGTTGCCGTCTGCATCCATGTACCAGATATCCAGCGCCAGCTTTGGTGCGCGGCGCACATGGTTGACATGGTGCACCAGCTCTGCCCGCCGATAACGCCCGCGCTCCTTGCACAGCTGGCATTCGTGCTTGTCCATGTCCAGCACCTTGTGCGATAACCGCACCCATTGCGAGGAGCAATAGAACGGATGCACATCACCGGATGCTATCAAAAAGCAAAGCCATTTGTAAAACTTATCGGTCATTATTCCAAACTGATTTTTCCACTCATTAAGTCTGGAATCATCGCGTCTCGAAGTTCAGCAAGAAGGTTGTTTTCTTCCTGATTTAAATAAAAAACGTGTTGTTTCCACATAGGAATCAAAATTGAAAATATTGAAGAGAGAATCTCTTTATCATTCGCCTCGAATTTAATTTCGTTTTTGTTTTTTGACAATGTGATGTAAGGCTTTGATATATACTCTCCGCCCAAAATGCGAAACGTTTGATTTAAGTTTTCAGAGGCTGCTTCTTTTTCAAGCTCCGCAATTTCATACAGCCCCAGCTGTTTTGCGAGAGATTCGTTGATTGTTAGTTTTATAGCTGATCGTTCACGGCTAACACGGTTGATGTCTGCCATGATATCACTATAATTTCGATGCAAGATTTCGGTGGAAGGAAGAGGAATATATCTGCTCGGAATCCAGTTCCATTGATTTTCTGAGACATCTTCTAAAAATTTTTTCGTTGAAAATCCGGGGCATTCCGTGGGACTGACTTTAAGTTGGTTTATTATATCATCCGAAAGAGCGTTGACTTCTTTTTTATATGTTCGATTTTGATGGCTTGCTCCGCCAAATTGCCCATTCTGAAGTCGTTCCTCTTTGTGACCGCTTTTCCGTGCGTCATAAAAATCTATGCTTTCAGAATCTTTCGCGAACAGTAAAACGCAGGTCGGAATGCTTGTGGATTCAAACATTCCGTCTGGAAGCGTTATTATTTTTTTAATCAAACGATTTTGAGTTGCCCATCTTCTTTGTTCAACTTCATTATCTTTTGACAAAAAACCGCAGGGAAGTACAAATGCACATTTTCCAAAGTTTGAGAGCCTATTCAATGCGGTTAAAACAAATGCCCAGTTTGCATTTGTTTCTGGCGGAATTTCGCATTTCTGAAATCTTGAATCAGCAAAAAGCGGAGGAGGCGGTTCCCATTTGATATTGTATGGAGGGTTAGAAACGATTTCGTCCGCTTCAATCTCCGGTGGTGCGGTCATTGGCGTTATTTCTGAAAATCGTTTTCCTTTTGTTAACTTGTAACATTCAAAAAATTCCAACGTTAATGAATTTCTGCATATTGCGTATCCTTCCATGTTTCGGACAGCCATATTAAAAAGCAAAACCGGAAAAACTCTTTTATCCAATTCTTCGCAGATGAAGATTTTGTTTTTATTTAAAGTCCACTTTGAAATCGTTAATGCTCCAGAACCTGCACACAAATCATAGCAAATCAATCCACTTGTTTCTGTTAGCGCGCTGAGCAAACGTGCAATGCTTTTAGGTGTGTAGTCTTGGCATTTTTATTTTCTATCAGCATGATAATATTGCCAAATTTTCTGGAGGTTGTCAGTCTCCAAATCTCCATCTACCAGTTCTATATATTGAAAAAACATCCTTTCTCTTGTGTTAGAATCGCTTAGTACAGCAGATATTCTTTGGCTGAAATTTTCCATATCAGTTTCTAAGATTGAAAGAAATTTGTTTTTAAGTTCAAGCAACTCCATTTAAAATTCCTCCAATCCAGTATTGCTCTGTGTTTTCTATGGAAAAATCATGACGCTTACTTCAAAAGTCAAAACGTTTAATCTAAAAATTAAAGCTATTTCAAGCTAAACGTTAATATAAGCAGCATTCCCAGTATACATTCAGTTTCTCGGACAACGTAAACGGGTGGAGTGCTGCTGCATCCGGTACTTTCGCGGCCAGATGCTCCGCTACTCTTTGTATGCCGTCCCCCGGTCATGCAAAGTCTGGCATTCCCGGCAGGGCTTAAACCTGCAGCCTGCGGTTTTGGAGACCGCCGTTCCATCACTTGAACTACGGGAATATATCATGCCGCGTGCAGGAATCGAACCTGCAACGACCCGGTTATGAGCCGGATGCTCTGCCGGTTGAGCTAACGCAGCGTAAAAGAATTCCCGCCTGCAATGCACGGTGCACATCATGCATAACAGGCGGGTAAAAATACTTTCGGATAAATGTATCAGCAGCTTTTACTAATCTGCGCGGATAACAGGCCGCGCCCCTTGCATACAGCCGCGCCCTCCGATCTCTGCCCTCGGCTCACGCTTTGTGCGGCTCGCCTGAAAACCGATACTCCAGGCGATGCACACAAAATTACTTTTAGATGCTATTTGAAAAATTTCCCGGAACACAGGTGCAAGCACGCAGCTTTTTGCAATAGACCAAAACAGTTTGCTGAAAAGTTCAAGCATGGTTTGCGCTCCTTTCCAAGGTGTCCACAGTGGGCACCCGCCGGGTTTGATTTTATTTTGTGTGCGCCGCTGGATCTTGAAGCGGACGGCGCGGTGATCCATTGAGCACAGGAAGATTCCAAAAGCCTGTGCTATGCTTCCCGCCGGGTCTCGTCATGAGGATGCAGGTCATTCACGTTTCCGTCAATGTCTGCATTATAATTTTAGCACATCAAAATGGAACATTCCGGACATTTCGACCTTTTTGTGACATTCCGACCATTTTGTGACACGGCTTTTGCGTAGCTACGCAGAAAAGTAGTACAATGTGAATTTTGTGTCAATTACGCAAAACCGGCCATTTTGAGCACCACGAACGCCATCACATAGCCCAAAGCACCGCCCAGTACGACAGATGCAGGTGTGAACACCATGAGTATCTTCCGCACTGTCCACCCGCTTTTCCATGCCCACCGCACGGAGAGCATACACACCGGAATGCTCAGGCAAACCATAAGTACAGTGGCTGCTAGCCAATAAAACAAAACCATGACATTCTCTCCGTTATTTCAATCCTGTTCAGGAATAGGAAGGTCCTCCGGTTTAACTCCTGCGTTTTTCATCTTGGCACCGCATTTTCCACAATAATTGTCAGCAACACAGTCAATGTGGTGACATTTCTTGCACCGGAAATGCTCACAGGAAAATCTGTAAGGGTTAAGCTCCCACTCGGATTCAAGTCGCAGCGTTTCCGGATCTATGGTTGGAAGATTTTCAAGGTCTTGCAACTCATCCTCGATGCTTTCGCAAAAAAGAATGTCTGCACTTTTCCCCTTAGCCTCTTCTTCGGCAAGGTCTTTTTTCAAGCTGCTTTCCAGCTCTCCGACATCGGCCAAACGTACTGTCTTTTCTTTCTCATCCATTTTTGTGTCTCCTGTAGTAGTTCATATCGACGGCCTGCCCGCAACAACGGCAGTACGCAACAGGTTTGTTGTCATTGACGTACTGGTTAAGCACGTTGCATTCTGGGCAGTTCCACGCCCCGGAAGGAGCATTATCTGTGTATGGCCATCGAACGCGGTTTTTCAAAAACATTGTTTCAATGTCTTTTCGGTTTTTCGAATAATATAAAACGTCTGTTGGCTCAACTTCGCATCTGACGCAGATTTTTTTGAATTTTTCATCCCATATCTCGATGCACAGTTCAGTCAGAATGCCCAGAAGGAAAATCGCAATTCCGAAACCGCCAACATAGCAGAGCGTTGCGCCGATTACAAAAAAGACTTGGTTCATTACGTTCACCCCACATTCTTCTGAATCCACCGGTAAACCCTCCGGCGAATAGATTCCGCATCCACGTCAAAGCCACGCTCGGTAAGCTCCACGGCAACGTCCTGTGGTTTTTTTCCCTCTACGCAAATCGCTGAGAGCATTGCCCGAAGCTCCGGGTCATCGCAGTCCTCCACCATGTGCACGCCGATGTTGTACAGCTTGTTCTGCATACGGTTGATGTCCTTCAGTCGCCGGATCTCCGCAGCACGCTGATTGTAAGAGGAATCTGCGGTCCCGGTCACTGTTACATGACCGAGAACGCAGCTGTTGCCCTCGCCGTAAGAAGCTTTTACCACATCCGAGGCAGCCTGTGGACCATCTGCCTGTAAAATCTCCAGCCGCTCAATGCGCTGCCGGCGCTTGGCAATGTCATAGGGTATCGCATACAGACGGCGAAATTCGTGTGGCTTCATCCGGCAACCTCCCAAAATTTATTTCAGCTCAAAGTAATCTGTCAGAATATCCGTGATGCCGGAGTGGAAACCTATCCAGCCGCAGGTAAAAAAGCTGTTATCCTGCAGAATGATGGCGTAGTCATCACAGATCTGTCCGGCATCCTCTCTGGTGATGTCTACCCGCTTCCACAGCGTTGCCCCGCCGGGCAGAGGCTGCTTGTAATACGCAAGCCGGAAACGCACATCTTCCCATTCCAGTTCCCACGCAGCATTTGCACCCAGCGTTTTCTCTGCCAGCTTGTGCAGCGTGTCTCGACCACGGGACTGCTCTTTCGGCTGCTCCTGCGTTTCTTTGCCCTTGGAAGCATACACACAGCTGTATTCGCAGGTGTCTTTGTTCTTGCATTCGCGGCAGCACCCTGCACAGCCGTGGATTTCACCATGCTTGATAAAATGCTTCAGACCGGCTTCATTTTCGCACAGGTGCGATGCGGAATAATCGCATCTTTGTCCGTTATACACGGATGAGAGCGGAGTTCTTTTGCTTACAACAGGTTTCGGCGCATCAGTCTGGACTTTTTTTTGCTCCTCATGAGCCTTTTCCACCATTGCGATAGCTTCCGGCGGCAATTTCCACTCGGCATAATCTGGGTTCACCGGTACCGTTTCCGCCGGTTCTTCTTTCTGCTCCGGTTTTTCCGGTGCAGCACCCATATAACGCGCATAATCCTGTGCGCCGCGGTATGCTTCCATCAAGCCGATCTCTCCGGCCTTCAATTGCTCCTTGATGAACTCATTCTCGCAGGATGCAATCACGTTCAGCCGAGCAGCAGCACCGGTGGACAAGCCCAGAATGCGGCAAACCTCGTCACGCACCTTGCCATCCAGCTGTCCGGCTGCTTTTTTCTTGGTCAGCGCATCCTTCAGAGCCTCATACTGCGCCAGACGCTCACCGTCGGTCAGGTCGCGGGCGGTAGCGTTCGCCGTGATAAGGGCTATGCGGTCATCCAGTTCGCCCTGGCTTTCCCGGATCAGGCAGGGAAGAGAATCAAACCGGGGTTCTCCACACGCCGACAAGATGCCACACGCAGCCCAGCGCCGGTGCCCGCTGATCAGCATATAACGATCCGGCTCGCCTTCCACCGGAATAACTTCCAGCGGCTGCCGGAGGCCGTGCTGCCGGATATCGTCCTTCAGGCCATCCATGTTGCCGATGGTGTAGATCTCGTCGTTATCCGGGTTCGGGATAATATTCCGGCTCGGAATCATCACCACCTGCATCTGCTGCCCCGCCGGGGTGACTGTCTGGCTCTGGGCGTTCATCAGGCTGTTCAACAATTTAGTGCTCATTGTTTTACCTCCTTCGGCGGCAGCGGCATCCAGCCCACAACCGGCTTATCAATCGGACATTCTAATGCATCATCTGGCGTAAAGTGGCGGTATTCCCACCAGCCTTTCGCGAGCCTATACAAATCCTCTTCTTCGTCATAAATGCCGTAATCGTCGACGTCTTCCCACTGCCAGGCGCTTTCATACTGAGACACCGTTCCATCTTCGTAAAAAGCCGTCGTAATGCAATAACCTTTTCCGCAATCAACTAAAACAAGAACTTCGGTTTCGACCTTGGGCGGGTCTGTTTCAGGATTGCGCCAGCGCTGAGCATCGGTTTCAAGCGCAGCAGTCGGCGTGGTATCGATGTAATCAAGCACATCATCCAAGGCATAGCCAATAAAAGCACTGGATGCCGATGTCTCTTTGTCGAGCTCTTGAATTCTTTCCTCGATGCGCTTCCGCAGCACATCCGCATCAATCAGTCTCATTCATTCACCCTCCACGCATTTTTTCACCAGATGCGCCAGCGCCTTATACTGGGCGCTGGTCTTGATGTTTCGGCAGACCTTGTGCACCGGCAGGTGCCGTGCCTTGGCTTCCTTGACCTTCACGCTGTAATCGATACGCAAAATGCTGTTATCCGGGTTGCGGAAGGCAGGCAAGTCCATGTTGGCAATCTCGTTGATGGTGTCCACACTGTACCTGCCCCGGGTGTACTTGGTTGCCAGCACGCCCATCACTTCCAGCTGCGAGTTGTAGCTCTCCCGGATGGCATCCACCTGCTCGCGGATCTCGTCCATGCCGTCCATCGCCCACTCGTCGCAGTCCACCGGGATGATCACCCAGTCTGCGGCAGCCAGCGCATTGACGGTGGCCATGTCGATGTCAGGCGGGCAGTCGATAATGCAGTAGTCATAGTCGTTGTGGATGGTGTCCAGCGCCTTGCGCAGCCTGTCCCACTGCGGCCGCAGCACATCCAGCATCACGTTCTTGTTGGCAAGCAGCATCTCCATGTTGCTGGGTGCCAGATCGACGTGCTCAAAGTCCGTCTGCATGATCACATCCTGCATTTTGGCGTTCAGGGTGAGCACATCGCCCATGGTCTTGCGGCCATATGCGAAGCGGTTGAAAAACTTGGTGGTGTTGCCCTGCTTGTCCAGATCCATCACCAGCACCCGCCGGGCCCAGATCTCTGCCAGCAGGCAGGCGAGGTTGCAGGCGGTGACGGATTTTCCCACGCCGCCTTTCAGGTTGATGATTGCGATTTTTGCCATTGTTCTCATGACGATATCCCCATTCTCAGATTCTTGCGGCTTTTGCGGCCTGCTGCTGGATGCTGTCCCAGCTTTTTGCAAACCACGCAAGCCATGTTGTGCATTTCTTGTAATAATTCGGCGAGCACGCCTTACAGGGGCAGTTGCGGCAAGGGCTGCTCTTTGGGAGAGGATAGAGCTCCTCGTTCCAGGTCTCAATCACTTCCCGCACTCACCTCTGCTTTTGGCTGTGATGCTGTTGACCTTTGCCTGATAGTAATGCTCCATGGTAGTGGGAGCGTTCAGCAGCACCGCCCGTATGTAGCCCTGGATATTGTGGACAGACTTTGTGCTGTTGAGCAAAGCATCCAGAACGTACTCGATGTGCTGGCTGGTAAGCTTGTCCAGCCGCTTGCGGATGGACTGCGTGGTCTGCGGATACTGCCCGATGGTCTGGATCATGCTGGGGCAGCAGTACATGTCCACAATGTTGTCCAGCAGTTCCTCCAATTTCTCAGGCTCGTACCGGCGCTCCAGCGTGTCCAGTTCCAGCTGCTCCCGGAAGCGTTCCAAGACATCCTCTCGTGCGGTATCCAATCCATCCATCACATCCGTTCCGCGCTCCTCGCGCGGATAGATAGGTTTCCCTATAGGTTTCCCTATATATTTCCTGTCTACACTTTTTGTAGGGGTCTGGATACACTTTTTGTAGGGGTTCGGATACACTTTTTGTAGGGGTACATTTTTTGTAGGGGTACAATTTTTGTAGGGGTCTGCGCCGTCCTCCGGCACCGTTTCCGGCACCGGGTTTCGGACTGCAACGTACTGGTTCACGAGAATGCCGCCCACCATGATTTTAAGCTCCTTCAGCAGTCCGCGTGCCACAAGCTTCTTGACGATGTTCCGGGCACCATTTTCGCTCAAGCCTATCCAGTCTGCAAGGTAGCCGTACCCGCCCTTGTAGACACTCTCGCCGTCCTGTGAGAAGCCGTAAATGATGGCATACACCGTCAGTTCGTTGCCCTCCAAGCCAAGCTCTGTACGCATCCAGCGCTGCAGGACAACATAACTGTCCTGTTTCGGCTTTGTTTTACTTTTCACGCCTTACCCCCCCCTAAAACGGCAGATCGTCGTTATCGTTTATCACGGCAAAGTCATCCATGCTACCCTGCGTGTAGGCGGGCTGTGGAGCGTCCTGCGCGGCTTTTGCCTGCTGCACATGATTCTTTGTCTGCTGCTCGTAGGAGGGCACGTTCTGGCTGTCCTGACGCTTTGCACCTGCAAAGCTGATATTATTCGCCACGACCTCCACAGCGGTGCGGTTGTTGCCATTCTTGTCCTGATACTGCCGGGTCTGCAAGCTGCCATCAATGGCAATCATGCTGCCCTTCTGGAAGTACTTGGACACAAAATCGGCCTGCTGCCGCCATGCCACGATATCAATAAAATCTGCCTGCCGCTCCTGACCCTGCTGCACATAGCTGCGGTCGCACGCAATGCGGAAGCTGCACACGCTGTTCCCCTGCGTGGTAGTGCGCAGCTCCGGGTCCGCGACAAGCCTGCCCATGATCGCTACAACGTTGAGCATTTCAAATAATCCTTTCCGACCACCGCCATCCACTGGCGGTGTCCATACACATCCTCAAAACTGCGCTGTGCCTGCTTTTTCAGGTACAGACGCAGCTTGTGGTCAAAGTGGGCGCTGTAGCCCGGTTCGTTGTGGTGCCGGTGACAGAGATAGACCTTCAGGCCGTACTGCTCTGCCACCGGGCGCAGCGGGCCGTTGAGCACATGGTGCTCCTCCAAGTCCTTAACGGTCTCAACGCCGTACTTCATCCGACAAACGTAACACTCCCGCCGGGACTGCATGATGGATTCAGACAAGGAAATCACGCCCTTCCAGAATCCGCTTGTAGGTTTCTGCGTAGGGGTAGACCCTTGCTGCCTTAAATTCCATAGTCTCGGCAGTCTTGGCATCCGCAAGCACTACAAGGTCATCACCCTGCTCGATGGACTGCCGGAGCGCTTTCATGTACTCCACAAGGCCGCGTGCAGTGTTCGTGCAGACACCCTGCGCCATCAGCAATTTTTTAAACCGTTTCTGTGTCATTTCCTTGGCACCTCCTGCCACTCCTGCCAGTAGGCGGTAACATTGGGGTCGTTGACGCCCATTTCCGCCAGCCGGTCAAATACGCCGTCGATCAGCTGCCCCATCTGCTGTGTGTTGAACGTGCTGGAGCCTTGGCTGCACTTGACGGTGCAGCGGTTGTTGTTCAGCAGCTCCACAACGTGCACCAGCCGGTAAGACTTGCGCAAGATGGGCACAGCACCCACCGGTACTTCCAGATAGTCGAACACCGCACCGTACTGCTCCAGCATTTCGGTGTAGCAGTCCTCCGGGGTGATGCCGCCGGTACGCCCGCCGTTGTAGTGGTCTGCCATGATGGTAAGCAGCGCCCACATCATGCGGTTCTGCGGCAGGGTGCGGCTTTTGCGTTCGAGATCTACCGACAAAATCAGATGCAGCGGCTTGCCGTGCGCCAGCTCGTCCAGCTTCTGCCGGATCTGTGTTTCCACAAATTCCGCAGAGTTTTCCACGACCACCCGCCGGGCGACCGGGTCATATACCACCGGCAGCTTACCGATCACGCCTCTGGCCATAAGATTTTCTTACCCTCGCCGGTGATAAACTGCACCATGGTGATGCTGCCGGCATCATCGTAGGCGAAGCGGTCGACCTTCAGGCTGGTCTGCAGCCGACAAGTGCCCTTGTCATCCTTGACGATGGGCACCTGCGTGCTTTTAAGCACAATGTCGTCCAGCTCCATCACGTCCCTGCCGACACCCCAGAAGGAGGCAGCGGACACAAAGCTGGTGACCTCCCGCATCAGAGCCGGGTCACGGCAGGGGAGAGAAAGCCCGCCCGCGTCCTTGTAGACGAACTCCCTCTCCTGCGGGCAGTATACGCCCACCTGACACCACAGCCGCCCATCGGCAAAATAGCGCCGCATGGTCCAGCCCGCAGCGCCAAAGGTGTTGTCCATCATATCGCGCACGGCATTGGCGCCGGGGAGCAGTTTAAGCTTGATTGCATCCTCGCTGATGGCCTTAATCAGCACTGAGACCGCCTGCGGGGCTGTCTGCGGGGCTTTTGGCACTTCAACGGGGAACTTGACGTCTGGGGCACAAACAGCCGCAGAAGCGTTCTTCTGCGGTCTGCCGCGCCCGGAAGCTTTTGGCGTTGCCAACCTTACCACCTCCATCAGTAGGGGCTGGAGGTGGCGATCTGCGCCGCCTCTGCCGGTGAATACTTGTCGATCATAATGCGCATCTCCGTAACCACCTGCTGGATGGTGTCCGGCGGCAGCTCTGCCATGCGCATTGCGGCGATGGCGTAGCCGGTGGCAGTCTCCTCGTAGGTGGGGGATTTAGGCATCGGGCTCATCAGCTTTTGCAACCGCATCCAGATCCTCCTCTGCTTCCAGCGCTGCGTCATTATACGGGCATCCGCGCACCTGACTTTCCAAGATGCTGCGGCAGAAGGTGCACGCATCCCGCGCGTCCTGCACGCTGAGCGGCTCTGCAAAGTCCCGCATCACCTTCATCATAGCTTCGCCGGCCTTCTTGGCCTGTGCGCTGTACTGGCGGCGGAAATGCCCGCCTTTACGTTCGTGAATCATAATACATACCTCCATAGTTTTGTTCTGCGCATTGCGCTGGCAGCGGCTTTTGTTTACCCACCTGCCGCCATTGGTGTAAAACCGGAAAGTTAGCTCTGAAGCCCTTCCTGCATTGCCGTTTCCAGAAGATGCCGGAGATCTTCCAGAACGTCCGCGTAGATCTTTTTCTCCCGGTCGGAGATGCGTTCATCTTCCAGCCGGCACTGATACTTGCCTATCAGATAGCAGATCCGCTCGCGAGTACGCATTCCATTCTTGCTTGCCATTTTGCGCCGCCTCCAAAAAGTCTTAATGCTCTTCCAGCCCCTCCAGCTCAGACATAACGCCGAGGATGCTCTGGATCTGTGCAGCAGCCTTGCGGCCATCCAGCACCATGTACTCCGCGTTGTCCCGCTGGTACTCCTCGCTTGCGTCCAGATAGTGCTCAAAGGCGTTTATGCTGTCGTTGCAAATGCTCATGGCAGCCAGTATCAGATACCGGATTGCGGTGGCGATCTCGCGGGTCGGTGCGCCGCGATCCACACTGTCCTTCACCATCTGATCTGCCTTTTCCGGGTCGATCAGCCTGCCCGCCGGGGCAATGTTGCGGCCAACGTCTTTGGGCGGGTCGGGCATCAAAGTCAAAGGCGGTGAGCCATCGAGACCATTGGTGCAAACAAACGGTGTTCCCAATATTTCCATAACGTTTCCTCCTCAGTAAGTCCCAAATTCCTGATCCAGCAGGGTATCCAGCCGGATCGTGTTGCCCCGGCCGGAGCCTTCCTGCCCGGCCATGTTAGACCAGCCTTCCGGGTAGCGCTTGCGCACATACCGCGCCGGGATGCCCATACATACGCTGACCTGCTCCAAAGTCAGCCGGATGCAGCCATATCGGCCAAAAATAGCCTTGTAGCTGTCGTGCCACGCTTCGCCTCTAGTAGATTTCGCCACGTTCCTTCAACTCCTTCTGTCTGCGCTGCCATTCCTTAAATTTGCCGTAGCTCATGCCCTTGGCTGCGGCAGCAGCATTGTCATCCACGATCCTGTCGTGGTTGGTTTTTGGCTTTTCCTTGGGTTTTACAATGCCGGGCTGCGTGCCGGTGTCCACGCTGGACTTCCCGTATCTGCGCTTTTTACAGGCATCGCAAAACATTTTGCCGGGATCCACGCCGTACATCATCGTGCCGCGCTCTTTGCAAGGTTTGTCTACCTTGCGGTGCCTGCCGCGAGAAATCTTCTCCTTCGGTGCAGGCTTTGGCGGCGGCGCGGGCTTTTTGACCTTCGGCTTAGCTGCCCATGCCCGCCGGGCGCGTTCTCTTGCTAGTTCCAGATGCACCTTCTCGCCGCAAGTAAGGCAGTACCTACGGTTCGGAGAAGACCCCGCCGGGAGTGCCTTGCCGCAAACGCTGCAATACCGCACAACGGGCGGATTTTCGCAGTAAGTGCCCTTGCGCCGCATATTGCAAACGCGGTTGGTCTCTTTTCTTTTGAGCTTGCGGCACGCATCACAAAATCTTCTGTTGCTCCCGGCGCTTTCCGGCAGCACCGCGCCGCATATTTCGCAGCGGTGGATAGCATCACTCATGGTTCCGCGCCCTCTCATAGATCCGCTTCCGTGCTGCCCTTCTCCGGGCGTTCTCGGCACGCATATACTCGTCCCAGCAGCACAGCAGGTAAGGGGCAAGCACCAGCACCGGCGCGATGATCATCACCATCAGCCACATCTCGGTGCAGGCTGCGTGGTAGGGGTCGCGTCCCAGGGCGACCATCAGATCAGCCAAAATAAATGAACAACTTCTCATACCATCAAACCTCCTATGCGCCATGCCAGCGCCATGATCAAGCCAAAATACGCCAGCCAGACCCCCAGCATTTTGCGGGGCGGCTTTGTGGCGCAGATAAACAAAAACGCCATCAGGCAGCAACCTGCCATAAAGCACATCAGATAAACCAGCATCCGCGTCACCTCATTCCCAAAGCGGTCTCGATCAGTTCTTTGGGCGTTTCGTTGGGGTAGTGCCCGGACATATACTTGTCCACAACGCCTTTCGACAAGCCCGCATGCAAGGCTAACTCACGGTTGCCCCAGCCAAGCATCATTTTGCGCTTGGCTACTTCGGCTTTCCATTCAATGGTCGGCAAGTTTTCCACCTCCATGGTTGAAAATCATTTCAAAATATCGCTATAAAAACATTGCCAAGCCATACAAGATGGTGTAAAATGATATTGCGGTTATCATTTTTACTCTTGGCAATATTTTTGGGTTTAGGGCAGAAAGCAGATCGGAAGGTACGCGCGACCCTCTGCTTCTTGCACCCGGTGCCCGCGCATAGGCACCTGATCAACAGGACGGTATAAGAAAATTCCCCGCTTAGCTGTGAAGGTTCACCGCGGCGTGGCAGCCCTGTGAAGTACCGGCAGCGATCGGAGAGTATGGGGACTTCTGGTCAGCCGCTCGGTATGGTTATATTATAATCCAACTACATCCAACTGTAAAGACGTTATTTGCATACAGTTGGATTTTCGGCAAAATTGACAAAAAGGAGGTGACAATTTTGTTCTGGGAAAATTTCGTGCGAGAGTGTGAAAAAATCGAAAAGTATCCATCGTATGTGGCGGAAGAACTTGGATTTAATAAGTCTGCGGTCACCAGTTGGAAAAACGGTTCACTTCCTAGGGTGGCAAGCCGCAAAAAGATCGCGGACTACTTTGGCATTACCGTTGAAGAGCTTATGGGCACAAAAAAAGAGCCCGCCGGGATGGACGGGCTCCAATGGGAATGGGCTGATGTAGAAGCAGCCTATAAAAATGCAACGCCGGAAGCGCGTGCAGCCGCAAAAGCCGCCGCGCTGGCTGTGTTGGAAAACGGAAAAGCGAAGGAAGAGTGACCGCAATGGATTTTGATCAGCTGGTGCTATCCACCGACGAGCTGAACACGCTGCGTGTGATAGCACAAGGACCGGTGGATTGTAACTCCGAATGGACAGAAAGAGCAAAAACGCTATGCGAGAAAAAGCTTGTCGAGCAAAAAATCTCTCTATCCAAAATGCAGATACGCGGCTATGTGTATCAGATCACCAAAGACGGTGAACTTTATCTACGCTATATCAATCGCCGAGAAAATGAAAAGAACTTTGAAAACAACATGTCAACGCTTTCGCTGAAGGAGACGCGGTTTGCCAACAAGCTGTCAGTCCTTGCCCTGATCATCTCGGCTATCGCTCTGCTCGTCTCCATCTTCCGGTAACGGCATGACAACGCTGGTAAAGACCCGATGGCAAAAAGACATTTCCAACAGGCAATGCAAAGCATCAGGCAGATACATGGCAGTCTGGTATGGGATTTTCCGTTCTGCCATGATTTGCATGATTTCTTTTGCAAAGTCAAACGTTTCTTGAGGAATCGGTTTATCTTTATCCAGCGCTAAGCTGTGGTTGTAGAATCCCCCAGTAAGCGAGCAGGTAGGGAGTATGGGAAATTCTTCCGAGAATTTGCTTGTGTCTTTCTCGCAAATATCTTTCTTGCGGGTAGTTCCAAACATATAAGGTCTCCTTTCTAGTGTAAAAAACTGTTTCAGGACGCCTGTGCAGCATCTTCGGTTTCGGAATGCTCCAGCAAAACGCCCATTACAATGCCCCAAAGCGCGGGGTGCTCTTTTAGGTAAGCAAGAAATTCAGCGTCAGGCATAAGAAACACTCCTTTTTGTTGTATTTTGTAATTCTATGTTACAACTGTTGTCGTTAAAAATCAAGAGAAAAGAGGAATTTCGAATGAAAATTGCGGAAAAATGCAAAGTTATTGTGGCGGGTAGCCTTGTGGCAGCCCTGATGGCAGGCACTGCGCTGCCTGCGCTGGCCGCAAGCCCCGCCGGGGACGTTCCCTTTGCGGTGCTTGCGCAGCAGAATGACGTAAATGCCGACAAGGTGCAGGCAATCAAAGATGCACTGGCTAACGTTGATGTATCATACGAGGATGGCATCTGGCTTTTTGAATCCGCTTATGAAAATTACGAAGTAGACAATAACAAAAGCTACATGATGCCGTATGTGTATTCAAACGGTGAAACTGTCTGGTTTGGTATGAGCTTCACATCTCAGGATACCGAGGGCTATTTTTACTGGAACGATGTAGACGTTCTGATTGGCGAATACAATAATTATACCAGTCAGACGAATTATAAGTTCAAAAAAGTTTCACGCCAATACTATCCCGATGACCAGATTTTTTATGAAGGCGTATCTTTTGGCGGGAACGATGAGGATATGGACTGTCTGAGCCGCATTTTGAACGCCGACACTGCATATCTGCGTTTTAATGGCGCAAAAGTCAACGGAACGCAAAGAACGCAGACGACAATCATCGATAGCGAAAGCCGACAAGGCATGACAGATATCATCAACCTGTATAACCTGCTGCAAAGCGCCACTGTTGAAGAACGTGAAAAAGCATTGCAGGATTGAATTACAGGTAAAGTGCAATGAAAAATAATAATCAACAAAAATCACCGGGTTGTCTGTATATCCTGTTTAACGTTTTTGTGGTTATGCCTTTTCTGGTTTTTCTTGTGTTTTTCATTTTTGCGTTTTTACTGCAAATTTGCAGTAAGGTGCACCCGGCAGTTTTGGTTTCGATTCTTATTGCCATTGTGGCCACTGCCGGATATATCCTTTACAAAAAGCACAAAAAGAAAAAGCAAGCAGAGCAAAACCACATTGAAACCGTTTTGCAGCGCACGGTGGATTACCCTGATCCTGTAAAAAGAGAGCCGCGCCAAGCGCCGCAGCCGCCAGATGGCTTGTATGAGCAGGATCATCTGGCTAAGCTTGCCGCCAATCAGGACGAAAGACACGCCACAGACGCGCATTATCAAGCGGTCGTCATCGACTTCGAGACCACCGGCCTAAACTGCGACACAGATGAAATTTTGCAAGTGTCCATCATCGACCAGGACGAAAACGTGTTGATGAACCAGTACTGCCGGGCAGTCCGGCACAACAGCTGGGAAAGTGCTTCCAGCGTAAACGGAATATACCCGCCCCGCGTTGCGTTTTGCCCGCCGTTTGAGAAGGTGGCACCCTATGTGCAGGATATTCTTTCCCGCGCCGACAAAGTTCTGGCCTATAACTGCTCGTTTGAGCAGAGCTTTCTAATGGTCAACGGAATAGACCCATACATTTTATTCTGGTGTGACCCAATGAAGGAAATCGTGGATTACTGCAATGCATCCAGCGGTGGCCACCGCTCACGCATGGCACTGCAAAGCGCAGCCAGAATAATCGGGTACGACTACAACGCGCACGATGCTTTGGAGGATGTAAAGGCAACCTTACAGGTGCATAATTTTGCCACAAAAAGCAAAGAAGTCAAAGCACAAGCGCCCACGCCGACAAAGCCGAAAAGCCGTCCCGGTCATGTGCTATACCCTGAAAACAAGCAGGCAGACCCGCAGCATCCGCTGTATGGAAAAACGCTTGTGATAACAGGTCAGCTGCCAATTGATAGAGAACAGGCATCTTTGCAGGCTGCTGCGCTGGGTGCAAAGGTACGCATAAAGTTAAGCCCGCGCACGCAGATCCTTGTTTGCGGCCAGAGGGAAGAGGAATGGGCTGAACGCTTTGGCGAAAAGTCCTCCAAAATAAAAAAGGCGGAGCAGATGAACGCTGAAGGCGCACGCATTGAGTTTATGAGCGGTGAAAGATTCATGGAGCTTTTGCACCAGCCCGCCGGGGGAAATTAACAAAAGGTGTCCACTGTGGACACCTTGAACGCCCGACAAAATTAACTTTGAGGTTAACGCTCCTGATCACACGAACAAGGGGACTCTGCCAGCACTGCAACGATGCGCCCATTGACATTGCGATACCGTGCACCGGGGTCGTGGCCGGCGTTGTGATCCTTAACGGCAGCTTTCAGGATCTGGAAGGCTGCATCATAGGCAGACCCATCAGACCCGGCCTGCGAAAGGTGATAGACAAGCTTGCGCACGTCGTTCTGTGCGTAGGCGTAAAGCATAGCTTCCTTGGTATTTGTGTTGATCATAGCTTAACCCTCCCACGGTTTGCGGCTTCCATCAGCGTTCTGCGGTTTGGATGCCGGCATGCCGTCAATAATTACCATATCTTTCGGGATTTCGTTCAGAACCTTGATGTTATCCATTATTTTCACACTCCTTCTGGATTTTTTTGACAATTATGTTATAACACGGAAAAAGGAACAGATTCGACACCAAATTTTGGAAGTATGTGGTAAACCAAAAAAGACAGAAAAACAGTCGAATTTTGCGTAATTGTCGAAAAAAAGGGGATGTTTGGGAATGGATGATTGGATTTTGCGTGTTGCGGAAACATTGGAAAAAGCAAGGGCAGAGGCCGGAATCAGCCAAGCCACACTTGCGAAACGAATGGGCGTAAGCCGACAAAGCGTAATCAAGTGGGAGCAGGGAATCAACGCGATCTCCTTTCCCATGATGATGCAGTGGTTCGTGGGCTGCGGGGTTTCACTGGAACGGTATCTTGATTCCTGCATCCACCCGGGGCTGCTGGAACGGCTGGAAGAGGACCCCACCGACAAAGAAAAACGTCGAATGCTGCACGAGGCCATCGAAGAATGCAGTGCATACGAGGTAGACACGCTCTTGTACATCCGCTACGGCGCGCACGGGTCGGACCATCTGAGCGTGCTTACCGAAATGGTGGCCAACCTGCACACGCCGCTGCGGGATAGGGTGGCCGTGGTCAATACGATCCTGAGCCACTACGAGATTGCCACTGCCACAAAAACGGACGTAGATCCCGAAGGGCTGCAACCGAATATTGAAATGCTGTGTCAGGCGCGAGACTGCGGAATGGCGGCAGCAAAAAATACGGAAGATGTCTACTCCATTAACAAGGAGGCGATAGAGGATGCCAAGAAAAAGAACGAAACGCGCTGACGGCCGGTACGAGATCAAGCGCAAAATGCCGGACGGAAAGTATAAGCACTTCCTGGGCGCCACGGTTGCCGAAGCGACCGCAAAGTATGAAGAAGCCTACCGGCAGGCAACACTGGAAGAAAGCAAAAATAACGGCGGTGCTACCTTCCGGGAAATGGCAATAGCGTACAAAGATTACATTACAGGCTCGACAAAGCCGGTAAAACGTGGTACAATTAACGCCTACGTCAAGAATATCCCTCCGCTCCTGGAGTGCTTCGGCGACACGCCGATGGCTGACATCGACACGCAGGCAGTCTGCGGATACATGGAGCGCATGAAGATGGACGGCAAAGCCTTGCATACTATCACCAATGCAAAAAGCGTGCTATCCTGTATCTTTACCTTCTGGTGCGCCAACTATCACGGTACCAGCAATCCGGTTCTTCTGGCAAAACCACCCGCCGGGATGAAAAAAGGGAAGCGTCTCGAGCCGACAAAAGCGCAGCGGGATATTATTGACGCGCATCCAGAGGGGTGCGGTTTCTGGGCGCAGCTCTTTGAGTACACCGGGCTTCGTCTCGGCGAGGCGAACGGTCTGCAGTGGAAAGACGTGGATTTTGAGAAGAACGTGATCCATGTGCGTTCTGCAATGCCTTGGGATCGTAACCACGCCTATGAGGAAACGCCAAAGTCAGAGAAGGGATACAGAGATGTGCCCATCCTGACGACCTTTCGCCCGATGCTGCTAGAACAGAAAGCCGGTCACGCAGACACGGACTATGTAATGTCCGGTGAAGCGAAGCCGCTGTCTCAGTCGCAGTATGAGTGGCGCTGGGCGATCTACTGCCGGGATCTCGGCCTGAGTGAGCAGCAGGAGAAGCGCGCCAGGATAAAGGATAAGCCGGGCGAGTACAGGGTGTACTACAAATGGAAAGCCCTTGTAACCGCGCACCAGTTCCGGCATTTTTATGCGACCAACCTTTTTTATGCCGGAATCCCGGACATGGTGGCCCAGAAACTTATGGGTCATGCAGACATTTCAACGACCCGAAAGATATACCAGCAATTGCGCGACGAAGAGGACAAACAGTACATCGCAAAGCTGGATGCGTATGTCCAAAGTAAGAAATAGGTCTGCAAAAAGTCTGCAAATCTAAGAAAAAACACGACTTGACGCGATATAAAGGGGGTTCGAGTCCCCTCCCTCGCACCAAATGAAAATCCGCATGAATGCTGGAAAATCCAGTGTTCATGCGGGTTTTTCGGTTTTGGAGCATTTGCAGATACTACCGGATACTGCGCAATATTAACGCTTACCAGCGTTCCCAAAGTCTGCAAAAAGTCGGCAGACTTTAGCTGTGATCTACAATGCGAGACCAGTACTCGACCAGTTTGCCATCCACAGCGTCCTTGTCCTGCAAGAACGCTGCAGCCATATCTGCGTAGAAGTTGGTGTTGTCCACGCTGTACATTTTTGCGACTTTGCCGTAGTCGCTGTACATCATGTTCATCGTAGCCCAAAAGTCGTTTTTATCGCAGGTTATGCCGCGCTGTTTGGCAACGTCCTGCGTCTGTTCCAGCGTCCAGTGGCAGCCCTTTGTGCCGTCAGCATTCACCATGCTGTCGCACCATTCCTCCGCTTCATCGTGGGTGAGGTGCTTGCGTGGCATCTTGATAGAGCGGCTGTCCGCACCGCCATGCTCATACTGTCCAGACTGCTTGTCCCAGTCTCCGTGCTGCGAGAAGCCGATTTGCGGCATCTTGCGCCCATACTCTACGTCAGGGTAGCGGGGGATAGGGTAGGGGTCGATGTAGCGGTTCTCCTCCTGCGGATAGTAAGAATAGCGGTCATTGCCGTCTTCCAGCTTGCGCAGACGACGTTCCAGCTCACGCTCCCTGCGGTCACGCTCTTCCTCGAGGCGGTCACGTTCCGGCTCACGGTCTTTGTCGTGGTCGCGGAGCATCATCATGCGGCGAAAAGTGTTCTTGCCCATAATCTATACCTCCTTAGGAAATGGACGCAGGCGCACCGGCGTGGGAGCGGCAGAAGCAGCCAAGATACTTAAACGTGCCGGTGCCGGTTGCAGACGTTGCCACACGGGTAGCGTAGCGGGTGCGGGTGTGGATGCTCTCGGCGGTCGCCTGAGCGCAGTTGCAGTCGGTCAGAGGGTATGCGGTCGTGCCTGCACCTATGGTAATGACCACAGGGGCGTTGATGGTGGTCGTGTCCGGCAAGCTCTGAGCAACCACGATGCAATACTTCTCTCCGTTCTGGTACGCTCCGGCAGGAATGTTGATGGTCAGCGTGTCGTTGGCGAACGTGACCGCCTGACTGATGACCAAATGCGGGCAGAGTTTGCAGCTTGTTTTGCAAGCCATAGTAGTTTCCTCCTAAAAAATCAGGGGCAGAGGTGTCTTACCCCTGCCCCGATGGTTCACCCGGTGTTATCGGGGAGTGTGTAGGTTAGCAGCCGCAGCAGTTCACACCCACGTTGGGATTTGCCACCTGATAAGCGGGAATCGGACGAGGATTAACCCGGTTCAGGATGGTATCAGTCTGCTGGGACATCACGGTAGTCAGAAGCGCATTCTGACGATCCTGAGAAGCCGCAAACTTGAGGCTCTGGTTCTCAGCGGTCAGGGTTGCGATCTTATCCTGCGTGAAGTAGTCCATCATGCTGCGGAAGTTGGCGTTGCAGTTGTCCACGATGGCGCGGGCGTTGTCTGCGATAGCCTGACGGGTAGTGCAGTCCTGCTGTGCAATGGTGTACTTCAGGTCGCCGATGAGCTGCTTGTTCTCGCAGCAGCAAGATGCAAGCTGCGTCTGGATAGCGGTCTGACCCGCCTGCCGTGCGTTGCCCTCCTGCATGATAGCAAGGCTGATGGCGTTGTCGCCGTTGGACACGCTACGCTCCAGACCGTTCACAAGCTGTGCGTTCTGGTAGCCGAGCTGACAGATCGCCTGATTAGTACCAGCAAAGCCGCCCGCAATGGCAGCGTTGAGGGTGTTCATCTGTGCGAGCTGGTCATAGCCCAGAGAGCAGATGCCGCTCTGAATGCCAGCCAGAGAACGGGAAGTGTCCTGCTGGTAGAAGCCCTCCGACAAAGCCGCACGAGTATCTGCGCCACCCTGACCAGTTGCGCCAGTGCCGACCAGATAGGGGATGTAGGCGTTCATGCCATTGTCGCCGCCGTTGCGGCCATAGCCGTTTGCGCCCCAGCCGAAGATGATGGCGAGGATGATAACCGCCCACAGACCTTCGTTGCCGAAGAATCCGCCGTTGTTATTGCCGCCGTCCTGCCCAGCCAGATAGCCAGTTGCAAAATCGTCCATAACAAAACTCCTTTCAGTTTTGTGTTATGCTATCCCACCGCCGTGTGCGATGGGCGAAGCCAAACAAAAGCGGTTTTTATCAAGTCCGCAAAACTGAGAAGCGTTTCGCTTAGAGGGATGCTTTATCGGGGCAGAGTCAGGTTCAGGACGCTTGCCAGCTGGTTCAGGTCGATGCCCCGCTCTTTTGCAAGGTTCTGCGCCATCGTTCGGAGCTGTGCTTCGTTTTTGCCCTGAATCAAGTTCAAACCCTGCATGATGGGGGCATTCTGCCCGCTTAACTGCTGGATAAGCCCCATAGGGTTCTGCCCGGCACGAGCCAGATTTGCAAGCTGCATGATGGGGCTGTGAGTAATCATATCAAACGGAGAGGACATTGTTATTCTCCTTTCTTCGTTGCGGCAGTGGGCTTAGAAAAGCTCTTCTGCCACTTTTCCAGTTCATCCAACCTGTGAACAAGGGCGTTATACTCCTCAATAGGCACATACTGCTGTGTCGGTGCAGCGGTCTGCTGTGCCTGTTGTGCTTGTATCTGCCGCCACGCTTCCGGGCTGTAAAACTCCTGCACATAGGATTCACAGGTGTCTGGGTTCAGCCGCTTGCAGTAGATCACTCCGCTGCGCAGGTCGGGGCAGTAGGTCGGTCTGCCGTACAGATCAGACGGTATTGCCAGAAATTCCTCCCTGCTGGAAACAGGTCTGCCAAGCAGCCAACCGCCATCTTGTGCCGACTGCTGAACAGGCTGCTGCCCATTCATCGGCTGCGGACGCTGCTGCTGTGCATGTGGCATCTGCGTGTTCGGCAGGGGAGTGGCAAGTCCTACCGTTCCCATGCCGCCGTAAGGATTGACAGGCTGCTGTGGAACGTATGGTGTTCCGGGTGTCTGATAATAGCTCATAATACATCCCTCCTATTGCGCCCAGTGTACCGCAAGCGCCCGGCACGAGAGACAACGAAGGTACAACGAAGGACAAAAAAAGAAAAGCGCCCACACGGAAAAATCCGCATGAGCGCTTAACTGTTAAGGGCTTCACAATGGAAGCAAGCCTAAAATATCACGTTTCATCTTTCACGGCAAGCCTTTCGACAAAACTAGTGCGAATAAGACAAAATCCCCCACTTTGCCTACAAAGTACCCCGCGTGGAACGCAGGGCTTTGGCAAAGCAGGGGATTTCAGATATCCACCCTAATGCGCTTCTTCGAGAGGCCGGGAGGATTTGTTGAGATAATTATACCACAATCCGTGCAAAAAGAAAAGCGGCAGACCCGAAAGCCTGCCGCTTCAATGCGTTTCGTGAAAAATCGCACCCAATTAAAATTATGATATCACACACTCAGCATTTTATCAATGCCTTTCAGCCGGTAGCCTATCGCCGTCCGGCTGTAATGCGTCTGTGCTGCAATGTCCGGCAGCGGGAGCCGCTCAACGTACCGCAGTAAGGCTATCTTACGGTCTACCCTCCCAAGCGGTGCGCTTTTGATGGCGGCGGTCATCCTTTTCCGGTCAAGCCCTTGCAGCGCAGGGGGCAGCACTACACGAGCCGCCGCCACAGGCAGCACCGAGCCAAAAAGGCTGCGGCAGCTGTCCGGCGTTGCGCACCATTACAGGGACGTTACCGAGATGGTCGATTTTGCCGCATCTCTTGATTTCACAAAATCGTTTCTGCTCGTATGTAGTGCTTGCCATGATATCCTCCTTACTGCTTTTGCAGCGCTGCTTTTGCCCGGTCAAAGAAAAACTGGATGACCTTGCTCATGGTTTCCTCGGTGATCGCCCAGCTTACCAGCTTGCCCCACCGGCTGTTGTCCAGATAGTGGCGCAGCATCTTGACGCACCATGCCTTGCGCTCTGCGCCGCGCTTGGTGCCCTGAATCTCACGCTCTGCTTGGTCGATAAGGTTGAGCACAAGCGTCTTGACCGCTGCGCCGTAGCCCAGACGGATGCCGCCCAAGGCGTAGAAAACGAACCCGCCCAGCATCAGCAGCAGCGCCGCCCATGCGGGGAGAACAGACAAAAGCTTAGTTACCAGTGTTTCCATGCTTGGTTACTCCTTCCATTAAATAGTTGTCGATTTTCGCCTTGCTGGCTTGCATGGCTGCAACGTTGTTTCCGGTCAGCTGCGATTCCAGCAGGGCACGGACGGCTTCAAGCGTCAGGCGGTTCACCTCGTCGATTTCTCCAAAGCGCCCAAGGTCGCGGGTCAGGGCAGCACCATGCTGCAGCTGTCCCTGTTCCAGCGCACCGATGCGCCTTTCCATCTCGTCAAGACGCTTGTCCTGTGCTGCGTCCGGCGCTTGTGCCTTTTTGATGTACTTGTGGATGATGTCCAGCACCTTGTCCAGCGTGATCGCTGCAGCGCACACACTGCCAAGGATGCCCAGCACCCACAGCAAAGCTTCTTTTTCGGTCATTTGCCCTCCCGGAGACGGGTCAGACCCTTCTTTGCGATGATTTTGGCGTAGTCCTTGTAGGGAACAGACAAGTCTACGCCGGAAATCTTGCCCGGTATCGCGTCCACAACACCGGGAATCTTGCCCTTGCTGGTGTACTGCCACAAGCCGAACGGCCAGCCCGGTTCAGGCTTCTTGCTGCGGTAGGCTGCAAGCCACACATCGTACTTTTTCAGCGCAGCGCCGCCCATGTAAAGGTTTGTCTGCCCAAAATAGAGCCCGGTGTACAGCATGGCGTAAAAGCCCCAGCGCTCCACCGTGCCCAGCGCGTGGGCTGCAATGTCGGTCAGGGTCTGCTTGCCAAGCGGTGCCTGAACATAGGTGTCCTCAATGTCCACCGCAACAGGCAGCTGCACCGTTTTGCCGGTCAGCACCTTGCGCAGCAGAGCAAGCTCTGCGTCAGCCTCTGCCGTGTTGACCGCCTTGCAGTAGTAGTACACGCCGCAGGGGATGCCAAGCCGCTGGCACTCGCGGTAGTTGCGGGCGAAATAGGGGTCGATGTACGGCTTGCTGGGCTTGTCCTTCGCGCTGTTGCCCAGTGCACGCAGCATCACACCGGAGACAAGCCCGCTTGCCTTGACCTTGTCCCAGTCGATGCGCTTCTGCCAGCGGGAAACGTCCATGATGATATCAGGCATACACTTCCCCCGTAATTTCCTCATACTCTGTTGCGGTCAGGCGGTCGCGGGCTACCAGCATTTGCAGCATGGCTTTGCTCCACATCCCGTTTTCGTAGTTTTTCTTTGCCATATAGTAGCCGTTGCTGTGCTCAGTCATGGTATGCGCCCTCCTGTTCTGCGGTGTCCTCTACCGGCACGCCCTCCAACAGGCAAAGGAACTCCACCTTTGCTACGGCGTTGGCAAGGTCTGCCGCATGGTTTTCGGTCTCAGTGGCTGCTTTAATGCTGCCGGGTGCTTGAATAATCTGCATAAGTACCTCCTTATACCATTCCTACGATTTTGCAAGCCGGGGCGCAGCGATACGCGTAGATCGCGGCCCATCTGTCGACGAGGCCGTCGAAGTACACGCTGAAGAAACGGTAGCTGTCGCCATGATACGCAGAGCGCAGCCGCGCACTGCGGGCTACAGTACGCTGTGCAAGGTCGCGGGTTATGCGCAGCGGGTAGGTATGAAAAACTTCCTGCGGGGACTTTGCGCCGGTGCGCTCCTTCCAGTACGGCCAGTAGGTACCCTCGCCGGACACCTGCGGCGAGCAGTAGATTTCCTGCAGCGAGGGCAGGAAAATCTTGTCATAGGTTACCACAGCGCTGCCGTCATCGGTGACGTTGTTGCCGTAGGTCACGGCTTTCACGCGGGTCAGCGCGTTCTTGAAGTCATCGGAGAAGCCAGCGAGGAAGCCGGGCACGGTGTCCGCCTGATCGGGCTTCATGTCCCATTCGTCCTGCGGCTGCCACCACTGCTTTGCAGGCAGGTCGCTGTTGAGGTACTGGCGGTATGCGGACTTATACCACCGGTTGTCTCCGTAGCCAACGGGGTGCAATCCGTTCAGCTTGCCGTTTGGCTTAGCCAAAAACGTGCCAAGATTCATACCAGCATCGCCAGCAGAGACGTTGCAGGTCTCCAGCAGTTCAGACTTATTTTGATCCTTGTAAACATAGACCTTCCAGTTTGCGGGCGCGGTATCCGGGGCGTTGTAGAAGCCGGTCAGGCGTGCGCCTGCTGGTGCGTTCTTGGTCAGCGTAAACTGGTAGGTGGTGCCGTTTTTGACGTTGGTGCCCCAGTCAAGCCCCATCTTGACGTTGTAGGTACCAGCAGCAAGGCCGGATTCTTGCACCACATAAAAAGCCTGATATGCAGAAAACTGGATATCCTCCAGAGACGCATAGTGCATCTGCAGCACCATTGCGGGTGCGGTGGTGCCGGTCTCGCCCTCTGCGATATCATCCGGCTGCACCACGTCCCACGGGCAGTCGTAGGTTTTGCCGTCCTTGCCGGTGTAGGTGTTCACCAGCTGGGTGCCGACCGGAAAAACCGCCGGTGCGTTACCGGCAGCCACCACGGCCTTGATGCCGTTATAGTCCATCTCCTCCACCACGCCGGTCTGTGCCCGCGCGATCACGCCCAGCGAGCTGGACATACCCAGCAGGGCGGCGGTCATCTGGTCAAGCTTTTTGCCGTTGTCTTTTGCGGTCTGATCCAGATAGACCGGATCGGTTACCATAGTTTCAGCCATGTGTTTTGCTCCTTTCAGGATTTAACATATTTCATGCAGACTTTGCCGTCAACCACGACAAAGCCGCAGGATTCGAGGGCTGCGGTGCGCGCATCCAGCGCTTGCTCTGCCTGTTCCGCGCGGGTCTTTTCGGCGGCAATGGCGGTGTCCAAGCGCTGCTCCTCGCCCTTTGCGCGGGATGCTTCGGTGGAAATGCTTTCTGCGTTCGCCTGTTCAGCCGCTTTTGCCCGCCCCGTTTCCTCCGTGATTTTAGTGGATAGGGCGTTTTCGGCGGACTGCGCGCGCTCGACCTCAGCCGCAATGTTGTCGGCGTTGGCTTTTTCCGCTGCCTGTGCGCGAGCGGTCTCGGCGGCAAGGTCATCTTTTACGCCCTGAATCAAGTCACCGGTAGCCTTTGCATCCGCAGCCTTGCCGGAGAGGGAGAGGGTGGGGTCAATGGTGTTTTTGAGCTCTTCAAGCGCCTGAATTGCCCGATTCCAGTCCGCATTAGAGACCTGCGTAACATAGAAAAAGCTCTGGATCTCTGCAGTGCTGTCGTAGCGGTCGTTTTTGCAGTCGCACTCAATAGGCCAGCTCTTGAGCATATAGCCTTTTCCGGTCGTCACGCAGAGTACGATGCTCACATGACCCGGCACCTGCAGTGCCTGACGTGCGATCTCGCAGGTGACCACGTTGCCGGACACGGCACAAGCTGCCCGCTTGCCTGCACCGTCGTTGATGGTATCGTACCAGCCCTGATTCTGGGGGCCAAAGCCGTGGTACATGATGCTGTAAGTGGCTCCTTCAGGCGCAGTGTACGCCTTGCCGTTTTCGTACAGCGTCGCCTGAAAAAAACGGCTCTGGCTGTCGTTCTCCACCGCACTGATGTGCTGCGGCAGACCGGGATTATCAAAATCAATCCTGATTTTCTGCATTTGCTTCCTCGCTTTCCTCCGGCAACGGGTCAAAAGTTAAATTCTGCCCGTCCCAGATATAGTCATTGCCGCCGTTGCTGTTGGCCGGAAAATCCTCAAAAAGCAGCTGATCCGGCGGCAGCGTTTTGGGGATGACGCTTTTTAGCGTCCAGCCACCGTTTTTGATGCGCCCATCCGGGCACACGGTGCACTGGTATAAATAACCATCTTTTTTCACAATAACCATCCTTACAAAAAACCAAAAAGCTCTTGTGGTACGCATACAGCGTTGTTAGTTGCCCATCCATCAGAGCCGGGACTTTGCAAACTAAAACTGCCGGTGTAACTTACGCCAACGACAAGCACCGTAGATATAATCGTATACTTTGATTCACGTTCCTTCCCGGGCCCAAAAACGATACGGTCCTGATAAACCGTTATGTTTCGAAAATGCGGGGTGTTCCACGCATACATAAGCGTGTAGGTCTTTCCGTTTACCGGTATGATGCTGGATACTCTGCCGCCGCTTCCTCCGCCGGCAAACCACGTTGCGCCCTTTGTGCTTTCGTAGGTGATCAGGATAGCGGAGTATCCGGTAAGGTCTACATAATAGGTTTGTGCCTCAAAGCTTTTGAGCGGCTCACCGGTTTCTTCGTTCTGCCAGCTGTGGATAACCAGTTTGTTTTTTACGCCATTAAGTTCCAATCCTTTTTCGTTTATCGTGTAGTTGAAGCTTCCGGGCCCGAACTGGATGCCGCCATCGTCTGTTTCGCCAATGTAGTCTGTGGCTACACGGCTTGCGTCAACAGCGCGGTCATTCGTGGTGCTCATGCGGTTGCGGTCTTTTACGGTGGTTCTTGCAAGCTTTTCGCTTGCCTTGCCTACATAGATCGAGGCATACCGGTCGTGCAGCACGTCATAATCCGTTTTTGTCACTCTGGCCAGCACATTCACGCCAAGGCGCAGGTAACGCACCTCTACTGTATCGCCGCGCAGGATGATCTTGTTTTTCTGGTCTTTGTACTCTACTGTTTTTTCCAGCTGCACATAGCTTACGGTCAGGCTGGGTTCTATTTTGCCGATTTGGTTTTTGGACAAAAATTCAGTAGTCGCCTTTCTCATGCTTTCGTCCGAAGGCGCTTTCTGGAAGTAGCTGCTCAAGTCCAGCGGGTAAATTTTCTGGTATCCCTCGATATCAGATGCCTTTATGGGGTCCAGCGCGTAAAACTTACCCTTCTGTGCGTTTGCCCAGTACGGATAGACGTGGGTGTATACGTCGTCGATGTTCTTTTCCTGCGTAACGTCCACAAGATTCAGACCGTATGCAATGACTGCGCCCCGGTTTACCTCTTCTTTAAGCCGCAGCGTGCACTTTAAGCCGTCAAACTCCCAGTAGCCAAGGTAGGTGTCTGCAATGCTGCTGCCGCCGTTGGAGAGCATCGCCGCCCGCACGGTCATGGGCTTTGTAACAGAAAAAGCGGTTTCGTTGTCGTAATCTGCAGAGATCTCAAACTTGCAGTCACCCACAATGTTTTCGTTCAGCTTCTGGATCGTTTCTTTAAGCGTTTTTGCCGAGAATGGCTTTACAATGCAGTTGCCAAGGTCATACGAGATATGGTGCGCCGAAACCTGAAACCGTCCATTCATCGGGCGGCTGATTCGATAGATGCGGAACAGCTGCCGGTTTTCGTAACTGGAAGGCCGTGCGCTGATGATACGCCGCTCCAAAAGCTTTTCCGCGTGAATGCCGGTCACCGGGTACTGTAAGGTCAGGTCATACGTTCCGTTTTCCTCACAGCTGACAGTGCACTCCAGCGCATCCAAAAGTGTTCCAAAGCCGTAGTTTTCCGCCGAAAGCACATTTTCATCGTGTAAAACAGGGTTCATAACGTCCACCACCTTGGCATAATTTTTACGGTCTGGATACCGCCGCTCCACTGGATAAGGTTTTCACCCGCTGCCAGTTCCGGCCAGATGCCGCCGGTCATCGGGTTTGCATTGGTGCCGTCCTCCAGCCATGCGTTCCACGTTTCTGCATCGCAGCACACGGTCTTTCCGACAGGCGGTTTCATACCAAATGCTTTTCCGTTTATCAGCAGTTCGCTCTCTTGTCCGTTTCCGGTCACCTCAAAATAGGGCAGTGCCACCTGATCCAGCGGGTTCAGAAGCACCTGACCGTTCGTCATGCCCTGCATCTCCTGCCCGGACCACAAAAAATGACGGGAGTCGCAATCGAATGCGACCGTAAATCTGCCGTACTTATCCAAGATGTTGCTGGTATCGCCCATTTTTGCAATGGCAAGGTAAAAGTACTCCGGGTCGTATCCGTCCGAGAGGGGATACACACCCGGCGTACCGCAAAGCCACGCCTTAATGCTGCGCAGCTGCTCCGGGGTAGGGTTCCTGCCGTGAAAATACAGCTGATACGACACCGTGATATTTTCGTACTGCCCCTGATCCGCGTGCAGCTTGCCGTTTCGGCCTGCAACCTCGTACTCCTCATACTTGCGGTTCGGGGTCGGGATGCTGGGTTTGTGTTCGATATGGCAGCAGTACTCGGTGCTGCTGTGCCCGTTAAAATACAGGTACTTCTCCACTGGCTGCCGCCTCCTCGTTGATCATCTGTGTAAGTCGTGTAATGGTGTACTGGGCAAAGCGTTCCTCGTCCATTCCCTCAGACGGGTACACATTGACGTTGATGCCGCCCATGCTCACCGTGCGGGAGTTGGTAGCCACCTGCGCAAAGCCGTTTGCGCTGCCCACATCGTACTGCAGCTGCATCTTCAGCTTTCCGCCAAGGTCTGCGGCAGCCTCCTGCAGCAGGTAAGCGTTGTCGCGGATGCCGTCCGCCATGCCTTGGATCATATCCGGCATCCACTTCTCGTACTCCCGCAAGGGTCCTTCGTCTGGACGCGAAAAATGCAAAAATCCTTTTATAATGCCGCCGATCCACGAAACCGCTTTCGCAATAATGCCGCCACCGCTTGTAATTCCGCTGGCAAGTCCAGATACAAGATCTGCGCCCCAGCTTCCGGCTTCGGTGCTGATGGAAGTGCCGAGCAATTTTCCTGCGATGCCAAATATTCCACCGGCAAGTGCGCCCGCCCAGTTTCCGGTAAGCTGAAAGCCCTGTGCAGCACCGGTCAGGCCACTGATAAGCGTTCCCGGGACGTCGATGTTCTCCCAAAAACTGTCGCTTGCACGGTAGCCCTGCGCCAGATCGCTGAACCACTGCCCCAGAGGGCTTTTTGTCAGGTTGCTTGCAACCTTTTCCAGCCCGCCCAGCTTAGAATCCAGATCCAGCACAAACTTGGAGAAACCGCCTAGAGCTCCCTCGGTGTATTTGATGCTGGTGTTCAGGTCGGTGACCTTTTCGTTGACGTCCGTTACAATGCCGTTGGTGTAAGTGGTGGTGCGCTCTACGGTCTGCTCCTGGCCTTCCACGATGCGTTTATAACAGTCCGTAACTACCTTTGTGGCAGATACAACGGTATCCTCCAGCTCGCCGGTCTCAGCGTTAAGCACTTTCTTGGTCTCGGTAGAGGTCTGGGCAGTCCGGCTGACGTAGCCAATAGCTTCGTCTATCTCCGCCTGCGCCGCCGTCAGGGTCTCCGCACGAGTATGGACGGATTTTTTTGCAACCTCGTCTGCAAGGGAACTTGTCACCTTTTCAGAGGTCACAACGCCGTCCGTCAGGGTCTGTACCCGCTTGAACTGCGTTTCAACGCCGTTCACCATTTCCGTCCAGCTGTCCGTAATGGTCTGGACAGTTTGGGTCGTGGTGCCCTTCAGCTTCTTGGTCGTGCCATCATAGACATTGTAGGTGTTGTCTGCCGTTTCCACGGTGCGGCTGATCGCGCCCACAATATTTTCTGTGCCTTGCAACAGCTGCTTGGAGGTGTTGGTAACGGATTTTGCCAGCTTTTTGGTGTCCTGAGCGGTTTTTGTGGTAGTCCTTTTGCCGCCAGAGCCGCCGCTGCCGCCGTTTCTACCACTACTGCCGGAACCGTTGTAAGTAGGGACAATATAATTCGATGCGGCTTGTGCTTGTGCCTGCCGAACGCGTTCTGCATGTTTTCTTCCGCGTTCTTCTCTCGCTTTTCGCCGAGCCTCTTCAGTTTGGCTTGATTTTTTCTTCTGGTCTTTTTGGTAATCCTCGTAGCTGTTGTATCCGGCGTAAGCATCTTTGCCAAGGCCTTTGTTCAACGCATAACTGGCGCGATCTAAAAAATTGATTGCGGCAGTTGTAGCATTCTCAAATCCGGTTTTAAGTTCCGAGACTATCGGGATGTTAGAGGCAATTGCATCTGCCAGACCAAACCATCCACCTGTGTCATACGCTTCTGACGCGGCAACAGTAAGGTCATTCATGTGCCCGATCACGGTTTTTACTCCGTCGGTCAGATCGCCTGTCATAAGCCCGGCAAGCTGTGTGGCATTATCTTTTAGCGTGCTCCACTTACCATTCAGCGTTTCGCTTTGGGTATTCATGGAGTTAAAATAGCGGCCGCCTTCATCAGCTGCCGAAATCAGTGCATTGGACAACAGGTCATAGGTGACCGTCATTTTTTGCACTTCTTCGGCGCTTTTTCCGGTGTAGTCCGCAAGAATGCCGTACACATCAATGCCGGCATAAGCAAACTGCTTGATATCCGCGCTGGTCGCCTTGCCCGCGTTCTGGATCTGCTGCAGGTTTTGCGCCATGCGGCTCAGCTCGTCATTACCGCCGCCGGTAGCAGAAACCGCATCACCCAGTGCGAGGATGGTTCTGCGGGAGCTTTCCGCATCTATACCGGTAGAAATCAGAAGCTCGTTCGCCTTGACCAAACCGGCAGTATCAAAAGGCGTTTTTGCGGCATCCTGTTTGATCTCATCCAAAAGGGCGATAGCTTGCGCTTCGCTGCCCAGCATATTGGTCAGTGCAGTTTGGTACTGTTCCAGCTGCGCATTGTATTGCACGCCAGTCGACACGACCTGTTTTCCGGCTGCAATTATCGTGCTTGAGACCTTGCTGAAGAGGTTGGCTGCAATGCTTCCTTTTGTGACTGCCGATTGCAGCCCGTCAAACATACCGCTTCCGGCATCTGTGTTTGTGAGGCCGTCCAAACTTCCTTTTGCGTTATCTGTTTTAGACGCAAACTCCCCAAGGCCGTTTTCTGCATCGCGCAGGCGGCTTTTTAAGGTTTCCAACTCCGCATTCGTCTTATAGACCGCAGTCCGGTAAGCAGATGCCTGTGTGCTTGCGCTGCCATATTTTTCAGTGGCCTGCAGCAGCATACCCTTCTGGGCGTTCAAAGCATCCGTCTGTGCAGCGATCTGTTTGCGCAGCACTGCCGCCACCGAGGATGCCCGCTGTTCTGCGGAGGTGCCCTCGTCCATAGATGCCGTGGTAGACTTCAGCTCAGCGGCATACTCCTTCTGCCGGGCAATGATGTTTTGCATCTGCTGCCGATATTCTTTTTCGCCTTCAACGCTTATTTTGGGGCCAATGTCCGTTTTTGCCATGCGTTCACCTCCTTACCGTATTTTTTCCAGATCGTCCATGGTGGCGTAAAGCTTCTGGTTTGCGCCGTTTTCTATCTGCATACATGCCATATAATCCAGCATACGGCCAACCGGGCACGAATTTACCTGATGCTCATTCATGCCCAGTTTGCGGCCGTAAAACAAGAACCACGTTCTGTTAAGCTGTATCACATGGCGCTTTCCGCGTTTTTTGCGCTGTTGTCCGGTTCAGTCTCAACCTCGCGGCCGGAGCCGCGCGCAATTGCGGTAACGCAGTCGTTCCACAGTGCGCGGCACTCTGCCCACGTCATGCTCTTTTCCAGCTCCGCAGCAGCAGGGAAGTCCGGCAGGCTCTGCGCCATGTCCTGAAATTCCTTATCGTTGGATTCTGCCGCCATTTCCCGCACATAGTCCCGGCCTGCATCCGCAAGCACGGGTGCAATGGTCAGTGCCGCCTTTGCAAGGTCGGCAACGCGGCCGGTTTTTGTGGCTTCCTTGGCAACGCCAAAGATATTGTCCACAGAGCCGTAAGCGCTTTCCAGCACGGAAAGTGCCTTGATGGTCATGCACATCGGGTACTCATCATCCTTGACGTGCGCGAATACAATGTACTTATCCTCGATCATGCCGCGCCTCCCAGTGCCTTCTTGATAAACGCAACCGCCGCTGCCTCGGTGTCAAACTCCTTCTTGGGGATGATCTTCCACCGGTTCATGGCACTGTCGTCACGCATGATGCTGAAGTCCAGATCCTGGGTCTGCCAGTCGATCTGCTCTCCCTGCGTCTCGGCATCGTCCTTGGGCACCTTGAAGCGAATCTTGCACAGGATGATTGCCTTCCACATGCTCTTGCCGTCCTTCTGCACCTTCTTGACTGCGCCCAGCCCCAGATAAGGCGGTTCCATAGATGCGCCGTACTCGTAGGTCTCCACCGCGGTGCCCTCGTCCGGCGTTACGGAGTTGCCGGCTTTCAGGCCCATGATGAAGGCCTCTTCCTCTGCGGTCAGGCCGTCCACGGTGCAGGTGCCGCTGCCATCGGTGAAGGCAGAGCCGGTCTCGGTCTCCGCCAGCCGGTCATCAGCGTAAAACTTGTTGTCATCACTGGTGGAAATATCGGTGCTCATGCTCACCGAGCGCCCCAGCTTGCGCACACCGCTGTAGGACACAACGCCGCCATCGGAAGCGTAAGTAGCAATATGCACGTTGGAAAAACCAGTAGTTACCATGTGTTTTCTCCTTTCATACAAAAAAGCAGGGTGTCCACTGTGGACACCCTGCGCAGGTTATTTGTCGATCGTTTCTTTTATTTTTTTTTCAACAGCCTGCCCCATGGCTGCCTCCGTTTCCTTTCGTCCTTTTCGGACGGATGGAGCAACAAACGGAGTTGCAACCCACACGCTTGTGCCGCCTTCTACGCAGCGGGCAATCAGCGCATTCGGCTGTCCTTTCGGATGCCCTTTGGTCTGGATGCTGTTGTATCCGTTGAAGCCAAGCTTTGTATTCCACGCATAATTTTCATGGCTGAATTTCGCTATGCCGAACCCATTTTTTAGGTCATCAGCCTGCTGCTGGCTCAATCCGTTCATAGGCGGACCATCGGGATGGGCATAATACTGCTCTTGCCCGGATGGCAGGCTATGAATCGGAATCGTGTCAACGGCAGCTTTGATTTTGTCACCCATGACTTTTGCACCGGCATAAACGCCGGCTTTGCATACATCATCGGTGCTTTGGTCCAGCTTCTGAAGCTTTTTCATGTAAGCATCCAGCCCTTTTGCTTCGATCCTAGCCACAGCCGAACACCTCCCACCGCCAGCGGTAATGCCAGATTTTTGTATCAGCTTCATACACGGGCTGAAGCGTTTCCCACGCGATATGATCGGAAGCGTCAAATGCCTTTTCCAGCGCTTCGCACCACGGGTCGAACTCCGTCGAGGTAAACAGATCTGTCGTGCCGGGTACGGCACGTTCGATGTGCTTGTCGTCCGCAATGAGGTCGTTTGGTACTTCTTCCTGCCAAACGAAATACCGCTTGGATTTCATCCGCCCGCCGTGGCTCACATGGTCTGTAACAGCCGCGTGGGCAGCAATGATGCACTCATTCCATTTCATCCTTGGTGCCTTCCTGTAAGCTGTTGTCGTAGTCATGCTCCACAGCACGCAACGCCAGATCCAGCGCAGGCGGCCAGCTTCGGACGGCCTGTACCGTGTCGATGCGGTAGTGCCTGCCGTCCTCGGTCTGGGCTTCGTCCTGACTGGAAATCGCGATGCCCTGCGGTGCCGGCACGCGGATCACCCGGACGATTTCCGCTTGATTCTGACGACTCAAGTACAGCCGGTTGATGCCAAGGCGCTGCTCCTCGTACCGCAGGGTGCACTTTGCCGTGCACTCCACAACAGGGGAGTGCCCAACCTGTGCGGCGTCCCGCGTGGAAAATATCTGCACGACCCCGCTGTTGAAGGTCTGGCTGACCTCCGTGTCAGGGCGGGTCGGGCTTTTGCGCGTTCTCTGCAAAATCATTCACCAGCCTTTCGTTTCTCGCCGCCAGCAGCAGGTGCAGATAGTTGTGCTCAAAAATATCTGCTGCGCCGTCGCGGGTGTAGCGCACATAGTCCATCAGCAGCGCACGGGCAAGCCCGGGCTGCGTATAGTCCTGCGCTGTGCCGATCTTGCTATCCAGATAGAGCATACCGGTCACGATGATGTCCCAGATTTTTTTATCCAAAGCATCATCTGCCCACGTGATATCAAGATAGTTTTTGACATCCGGCAGCAGCTCGGTATCGTACATCCCGATCATGGTCAGGACTTGGTGACCGTGACGGTGTAGGTCTTGACGGTCTCACCGTCTGCCGCGGTCACGGTAATGGTCACGGTGTTGCTGCCATCGTTCCAGGTCGCAGGCTTGCCGTTCTCGATCTCCTTGCCGCCCACTTCCACCTTGACGGATGCGCCGGCATCGGTAGGCGTTGCGGTGATGGTGTTGGAGGCTGCCGAGGTAGTCGCCGTATAGGTCACATTGCTGGAGGTAAAGCCCGGGGTCAGGGTCAGGCTGCCCAGCTTCAGGGCGCTCAGAGTTGCATCAGTGGATGCGGCAGGAGCGGGAACGGTAGTCACGCGGTAGGTCATGGGCTGCAGGCCGGAAATGTCCAGATTCAGGAAGGCGTTGTTATCCACCGGGAAGCCGTTGGCGTACAGCTTGATCAGGTAAACGCGCTCATCCTCGAGGAAGTGGTAATCATCGCTGTATTCGATGCGGCCGTTCTTGTTCATGCCGACCGGTGCAAAGTACAGATGACCGATACCAAACACAGCCTGACCGCGCGGCAGCGCAGCGGTCTTGATGACGGACAGGGGAACAGGAAAAATGTCGTTGCGGTAGGTGCCATCCGGGGCGCGCACGGTGGTTGCAGGCATCACACGCAGATAGTAATCCTGCGGGTTGACCAGCAGGATCAGATTATCCGGGTCACGGTCTTTGCCGTTGGGAGTTTTGCCCAGCAGCGAGATTAGTTTGCCCATCGTGGCAGGCTCAAAATCGTTGACCTTCACCTTTGCCTTTTCCGGGTAGGTTTTGCCGCCGATCACGGCGACGTCATCGCTCACATCACGCACCATACCGATGGGCTGATCGTTGCCGTCACCCATGACGATGCCCTCTTCCAGACCGTTCGCCAGAGCCTCAGCCAGAATGGCGCGGATGTAGCGGTCCAGCCACTCGGGGCCCAGATCCAGCTGTGCCTTGCAAACAGGGATGAACGCAGACAGCTTGTACAGACCTGCGTCCACTTCCTTGAAGCCGGAGGTCAGCTCCTCCACGATTTTGGCGCACAGCTTGCCCCACTTGGCCTTGTGGATGCCGTCGGTGTTCAGCATCATACGGATCGCGCCGCCGGTGGGGGTAAACTGGATCTTACTCAGCAGGGGATGCTTGGATGCCAGATCCTCCATCACGCGGCTGATAACCGTCTGCGGGAACACAACGGTCACGTTCTCCAGCGCCTGCTTGGGGTTGTCGGCACGCATGGCCTTCTCCACGGCCTGATAGTACTCGCGCTCGTTGTTGGTCAGCTGGCGCACGCCGCGGGCATACAGAACGGAATTGTCCAGCTCCTGCTTCATGCCGTCCAGCTGCTGCTGGTACTCCTCGCGGTTGATGTCGCCCACGGTCTGGAACATCTGCAGGAAGGTGTCAGTCACAGCATTCTCGTCGTTGCTCTTGTAAGCATCGTGCAGCTTCTGGCGCAGATCGTTCAGCTTCTGATTGTTCTTGTACAGTTCAGAAAGATTCATGTTGATTTCTCCTTTTTGGTATTTAAAAAGCAGCACCCCCCACGAAGGAAGTGCTGCTTTACGGCTTATTTTCAGATATTGCAAAGCATCTGCATCAAGCTGCGCTTTGCGGGCGGTTCAACGGGCTGCGGTTCAGCGGGTGGCTCTACATCCTCATGCGGCACCATAAGCTGTTGCACGATCAAGCCGCGCACGCTCTGGGATACGCCGGAAGCGTCGCCGGTTTTGCGGATGCTGGTTGCAATACCTTTTTCCAGCATAGCGGCAGGGGAGTACCACGCCTTACTGTTTACAAGGTCGCGGGCGGCCTGTTCCTCCATGCCGGCATTCGTGAACGCACCCAGTCCGATTTCGGTCAGCTGGTCCAGTGCATCCGCCGCATTGCGCAGATCTTCGGCGTAACCGGCTGCAAGCTGGCTTGCCGGATGGAAATAGAAGGCACTCACATTGCTGGCAATACGCTCCTGACCCGCCAGAAACGGATAAATGGCAGCGCTGGCAACAAAGCCGTCTGCATAGGACGTGACCCGTGCGCGGCTGTCCTTCAGCGCGTTGTAAATTGCCCATCCTTCGGAAACGTTTCCGCCAAAGCTGTCGATGTGCAGATTGATTTCGGCAGCATCAGGATTTTTCTTCAGCTGCTGGACAAGGCTGTGCCCGCTGGTCTCCTGGCTGGCTTCATCGGCGTATCTTGTGATATCGCCAAAGATATAGATATCCGTCTGCTCGCCAAACTGCTGGATATCAAAATAAGGTTTTGGCATATTATTCCTCCTTCGGGTTGCTTTCCGTGGCGGCGTCCCTTGCAACGGTCTCCACGGTAGCGATATTTTTGGTCATCCAGTGGATGTTAGCCCATTCATCAGGCAGCGGCGCACCGCCGGTGGCCTCGCGCAGCTCGTTGATGCTGTATGCGGCGCTCTCAACGATTTTTTCAATGTTCGCCGCGTTGGAGAACATGTCAAAGTGCTGGATGGTGGAGGTGTCCGCATATACGCGGTCTCCGCGTAGCCAATCCGCCTTGGGAATCAGTTTCCGGCTGAACTCCTTGCTGATCTGCGCCGCCAGCGGGTCGATGCCGGTGGTCAGCCAGTGGGTGATAATGTCGTTGATGCCCGCCACATCACCCTGCACAAGCACAGGCGGGATGCCCAGCCCGCGCGCGGTAAAAGAAAAAATGTCATCAAAAAGGGCTTTGATGTCCCGCGTGTCTTTTGTGCCGGTGCCGTTGTTCATCAACTGGAACTCGTAGCCATCAAATTCCGGTAAAATGCCGGTGCCGGATTCCAAAAAAGGTTTATAGCTGCTTTCCAGCATGGCAGAAAACTTTTTCTCAAAATCGTCCTGACCGTTGGCAACCTGCGTGACGTGCACCTTCATGTGCTGGCCGTTGTTCCAGACGTTGCTCTTGATGCTGGACTGCACCAGTTTTTTGTAGCTTTCATACAGTGCATCCACAACCTTTTTTGCGTCATCGCTGTTCAGGGTGAGGTGCAACACTTCACGTTCTTTCAGGTCACGGGTGTATGACTGCTGCCCAACCTGTATCTGACGGTATACATTTTCCTGTGTGGGGATGTACTCGGGCTTTGTCCAGCTGTCTGCCACCACAAGCTCAACGCTCCCACCGCGCGGAATCGGAACAACAAGCGTTTCGTTTTTTGCATAGAGCTTGTAGATCACTTTTTTCCAGAACGCCGTGCTGTTTTCGTTGACGTTCGGTTCTACGTTCAGCAGATAGTAATAATCCGATTTGACTGGTTGCCCGCGCTCGAACGTCTTAAACTCGCAGTTTGCAATCGCGTTCGCAATCAGGTTCACGCAGCAGTTAAATGCGAGGTCACGCAGCTGGTATTCCTGCCAGTAGCCAAGCATTTCGCAGGTCAAATCATCGCCGTTCAGCAGAAAATCATGTGCGGTGATCTTTTGCTCGGGCGGCGAAAACCCGAAAAACTGTTTGATTTTCTCAGAAAAAGACATTGTTTTTCTCCTTCCGGCAAGTTACCGGCAAGTTACCAGCAAAATGCTCCGATCTTTGGCAGCTGCACCTGACCGGTGCCCAGATCACTTTCTACCGTCATGGCTGCCGCCAGCGCCATGAACGGGTCTGTTTTTCGGCTTTTGCCCTCAATTTTGGCGTAAATGAAGTTTCCGGTATCCACGCCCTGGCTTCGGCTGCTGCGCACGCGCTTGGTGTTGTTGACCGCCCAGCGCAAATGCGGTACATCGCCCCAAGTAAACAGGTTGCGGTCAAAGCAATCCTGTATCACCGGGTCTACCTGCATAATGTCGCTGGGGCGTACCAGCTTTACCCGGTTTTTATCCTTTGCGTCAAACCCGATGCTTTGCAGCGCCTCTGCCATCATGGTATAGCGGAAATGGTCAAGCGCTACTTTTTTTACGCTGTATTTCTGTCCGGCTTCCCGGATGAAATCTGTCAGAAGATACGGCGAGATGCTCACATCGTCTACATAGGTGCAGTCTCCGTTTTCGCACCACGTTCGCCACGGGGCTTTTACCCGGGGCAAGGTCTTGCTGTTTGCGCAGATCCATGCGTGATTGATATCATAGCGCTGGTCTCCTTTGCGGAAATGCAAGTCTACCGCCGCCCAGTCGTTCATTTCGGCGTAGTCGATGCCAACAGTGCATCTCCAGCCGGCCATATCCGGCAGGGGGCGGTTTGTTGCCCTGACGTTTTCGTAGTCGGTAACAGAAATTTCCTTCGCGCCGTCACGGATGCCCATGCGTTTTGTGATGAAATCGCCGTTTTGCTCCGGGCGCTCTTTCCAGTCGCGGTATTCATCGTGGATCTCCTGCATCAGATGCGGAAGATAGGGCAGGGAAGGGTTTGCCATGCACCAGTTTTCCGGGTCGTGCACCTCGTCCTTGGTGTTCAAGCAGCAGATAAACGGCAAAAAGCCCTCATCCGGTTCACCTTCAAACAAAATGCGTCGACCGCGGGCAAGGTAATCGTCCAAAGGGCCGTCCGATACATCGCCGTTGGATGTAAAAAAGCCAACGCGAGGTTCTGCAACCTTGCCTTGGCCGGTGATAAACACTTTGATATTGTCGTAATTCTGGTACTGATGCACCTCGTTGAAGATAACCGCGCCGGAACGCATACCATCTCGGTTCTTTGGGTTATTGGTGCGGCCTTTTACTTCGCCCAGATTCTTGCGCCCCTGCAGCACCTCTTTTGTGTGATAGTAAAACCGCGAAAGCTTGGCTTCCCACTTCGGGTTTTCCAGCGCCTCCACAATGTCCTTCACGGGGGTGACAGCCTGTTCTTCGTTGTTGGCGCAGATATCCACGTTGTAGTGCGGTACCGGGTTGTATGGGCTGATCAGCGCCGCCGAGAAAAGGGCAATCACGCCATCCTTGCCAGCGCCGCGCCCGACCATAGCAAACAACGTCTTGAACCGGGGGCTTCCGTCTCTGCGATAGGTGCACATCCAGAGCCCCAGTGCGAAAGTCTGCCACGGAAAAAGGCGGTCATAAGGAAAATACCGGGCGATGCCAAAATATTTCCGCATACGCTCGGTATCTACATAAATATCTTCTGTCGCAAAAACGCGCCGGATCAGTGCAACAAGGGCGTGCTGTTCCTTGCAAGCACGCGGAGCATTGTTCTCCACCTGCTCAATGTACTCCAAGATCTCCGGGGGAATATTACAGCTCATCGTCCTCGCTGGGCTTCGCCGCCATAAACTTAAACGTCTGCACGACCCGCAGCAGCGTTGATACGGTGGAGTTGGCTGCGCTGGCAGTCTGGTTATAGACCTGAATGGAAGGGTTTGCTACTTCAATTTCCGCGCCGCGCGGGGTGGTCTTTACCACGGTAAGCCCGCGCTCGTTCATGTCGTTCTGCGCCTGATCCAAAAGGTTCAACTGCGTAACATACCGGTCCAGTGTGGAGCGATACAAAAAGTTTGTGTCGCAGTTGGCTTCCTTCGCGGCCTGCTCGATCTCCGCCAGCTCCGTCCGGTATTTTTCGCTTGCCGTGGCCGGTGTTTTCCTTTTTCCCATCACGATCTCCGTTTCATCCATATTTGTGCAATCTGTATACCATCCTTGCGCGTGTGCGTGCGCGCAAGGCCAGCGGCAAAGTCAGGGGACACCCCGAATAAGGGCTTGACCCGCTCCGCCCGTTTTTTCGGGAGGGGGGGTGTACCTATCAATCCCAGCGCTCGCGGGTCAGCGGCGCACCGCCGCTGCATTTCCGCAGCCGCTCCGGGTGGCACACAGTTTCGTGGCAGTCCTTGCGTACGCTGATAAGGTTGCGC
>ERZ791861.266-NODE-266-length-35854-cov-2.703930_pt1 | contig 35854 bp, 27 predicted proteins | sample MGYA00510283_ERZ791861 | MGnify/ENA primary metagenome ERZ791861 (study PRJEB30046, sample SAMN00792074) | human gut metagenome | study: EMG produced TPA metagenomics assembly of the A metagenome-wide association study of gut microbiota in type 2...
ACTTTCTTGGAGTTGTGTATGGAAAAAATCACAGGTAAAAATAATGAAATAATAAAGGGCGTTAAAAAACTCTTTACCTCTTCCAAGGAGCGTAAGGCTCAAGGCTTGTTTGTGCTTGAAGGGGCAAGGCTTGTTTTTGACGCCCTTAATTCGTCTTATGAAGTTGAAACTTTTTTAATAACCGAAAGCGCTAATGAAAAGTATTTTGACGCGTCTGTTCAAATGCAAAGGAAAAGCAAAAATTCATATTTTATAAGTGATACACTTTCACAAAAAATAAGCGAAACAAAAAATTCGCAGGGCGTATTTGCAGTTTGCAAAATGAAAAATGAAAATATTTCATTAAAAACAGATCAAAAATATATTGCGCTTGATAATCTTCAAGACCCGGGCAATCTCGGCACTGTTATCAGAACAGCCGAGGCGCTCGGTATTTCAAGTGTAATAGTAGGGGGCGGATGCGATGTTTTTAATCCCAAAGTTTTGCGTGCGTCAATGGGTTCGGTTTTAAGGCTTGATGTTTTTGAATGTCAAAGCCTTGCGCCTGTTTTGCAAAAGGCAAAATCTCTCGGCATTAAAACTTATGCCACTTCGCCTGATTCATCGGCTAAAAAAATAAATGAAACGCAATTTCCGAAATCATCACTTTGCGTAATCGGAAATGAAGCTAACGGTGTAAGCGATGAAGTTATGAACATCTGTGACGAAACAGTAACAATCCCTATGCTCGGTCGTGCCGAAAGTTTAAATGCACATGTTGCCGGGGCAATTGTAATGTGGGAGATGTTAAGATGAGTGAAAATGCAAAGTATTGGATATGGCTTCAAAATGTATTTGGATACGGGGCTAAAATATCCAAAATCATTGATGAATTCGGTGGGGCTAAAGAGCTTTATAATCTTGGCGAAACCGAGTGGAGAATGAGTTCGTTTTTAACAAACAGGCAAGTTGAAAAACTTATAAGCACAGATATTGAAAAAGGCAATGAAGTAATTGATTATTGCTTGCAGCAGGGATATAAGATTGTCGATTATGACGATGAGTCTTATCCAAACAGGCTTAAAGATATACCTGATGCACCGGCTGTTTTGTATGTTGACGGAATTTTGCCTGATATTGATAATCTTGTTACTATCGCAATGGTAGGTTCAAGAAAAGCGAGCGAATATGCAGTCAGGGTTGCACGGGTTTTCGGAAAAGGGTTAACCGAAGCCGGAGCAAGTGTTATCAGCGGCGGTGCACTCGGTATTGATTCTTATTCGCACGAGGGTGCGCTTGAAGGCGGCGGTCAAACTGTTGCGGTTTTGGGTAACGGCTTTGGCGACAGCTATCTTGATACAAACAGAGATTTGCGTAAAAAAATCAGTCAAAACGGTGCGCTTGTTACAGAATACCAACCTTTTACCAAAGCAAGCGGAAGAAACTTTCCGGTAAGAAACAGAATTATAAGCGGGCTTTCACTCGGTGTGCTTGTGGTTGAAGCAGGTGTAAAAAGCGGTACTTTTGTTACCACAAAGCGTGCACTTGAACAAAAGCGTGATTTATATGCTGTTCCGGCTCCTGTTCTTTCGGTTGAATACGGAGGAACAAATAAGCTTATTGAAAACGGTGCGGGCGTGGCTATTAACCCTGTTGATGTTGTTAAAGCGTATGCCGATAGGTTTGATACGCTTGATATGTCAAAACTTAGGGAATCAAACCAAATTGCTCTTGATAAATCGGAGCAAGATGTAAATATGGCACGCATTAAACCGAGAACGCAAAATCAAATCAAGCAGAGCAATCCCGATGAAGAAAAATATTCGTTTGAAAATGTTGAAAAAAGCAGAGAACACAGAGCAAAAGTTGCAGAAAAAGCAATTGAGCTTCAAGGCAATGCAAAAATTGTGTATGACTGCTTGGATGATGAATATAACTTTATTGATGATGTTATTGCGAAATCAAATTTGCCGGCGTCATCGGTGCTGGCAGCATTAACCGTTCTTGAAATAAAAAAATTGATTATAAGTGCCTCGGGTAAGAGGTTTAAAAAATCTTGAAAGGCTATGGGAATTATATATGTCTAAATTAGTAATTGTGGAGTCACCTGCAAAGGCAAAGAATATTAAAGGCTATCTTGGCAGAGGCTATGATGTAATTGCATCAATGGGCCATGTACGAGATTTGCCGGCAGCAAGGCTCAGTGTTGATATTGCAAATGATTTTGAACCTAAATATGCTGTAATAAAAGGAAAGGAAAACTTTGTAAAAGATCTTAAGAAAAAGGCTGATAGTGCAGATTATGTATATCTCGCAACTGACCCCGATCGTGAGGGAGAAGCAATTTCTTGGCACCTTGCCACTCTTTTGGGACTTGACCTTAAAGATGAAAACAGAGTTACCTTTAATGAAATTACTAAAAACGGTGTAAAAAACGGAATGGCAAATCCGCGTAAAATTGATATTGATTTGGTTGATGCCCAGCAGGCAAGAAGAATTCTTGACCGTCTTATCGGCTACAAGCTTTCACCGTTTATTTCACAAAAAATCAGGCGCGGTCTTTCAGCAGGCCGTGTGCAGTCGGTAGCTCTTCGCCTTATTGTTGACAGGGAAAATGAAATTCGTGCATTCAAGGCTGAAGAATATTGGTCAATTGACGCTAAATTTACCAACCCACCTGAAAGAAAAGTATTTTCAGCCGCACTTTCAACTAAAGACGGCGAAAAAATTAAAATTGAAAATAAGGAGCAGAGTGATACTGTTCTTACTGAACTTGAAGGTGCAAGTTATGTTGTAAAAAGTGTTAAAAAAGGTAGTAGAAAGAAAAATCCTACACCTCCGTTTATCACTTCCACACTTCAGCAGGAAGCGTCAAGGCGTCTTTCATTCCAGGCAAAAAGAACGATGAAAGCGGCGCAGGAACTTTATGAAGGTGTTGATGCAGGCGAGCTTGGCACAGTCGGTCTTATCACTTATATGAGAACAGACTCACTTCGTATTTCAGAAGAAGCAAGGCAGGCAGGTAATGAATTTATTACCGAAACTTTCGGTGAAAAATATCTTCCTAAAAAGCCGAGATACTTTAAATCGAAAAGTAATATTCAAGACGGACACGAAGCTATCAGGCCGTCAATGCCAAAGGTTACACCTGAACAGGTTAAGCCTTATTTATCAAATGACCAGTATAAAATTTATAAGCTTGTATGGGAAAGATTTATTGCTTCACTTATGGAATCTTGCCTGCAGGAAACTATGAAGATAGAAATTGAAGCTAAAAATTATATCTTCACAGCTACGGGATATACAGTTAAATTTGACGGCTTCACAAAGCTTTATGAAGAAAAGGTTGATGATGAAAAGAATGACAGCGCATCTCCGCTTCCGGTACTTGCCGAGGGTGATGAACTTAAGCTAAAGAGTATTCTTGGCAATCAGCATTTCACTCAACCTCCTGCAAGGTATACAGAAGCTTCGCTTACAAAAGCACTTGAAGAAAACGGTGTAGGCAGGCCGTCAACTTATGTTACTATTACATCAACTATTATCAACCGTGAATATGTTAAGCGTGAGGGCAAGCAGTTTGTGCCTACTGAACTCGGCGAAGCAGTAACAAACCTGCTTAAAGATAAAATGCCAAACATAGTTAATGTTAAATATACATCTAAAATGGAAGCAGATCTTGATAAGATTGATTCGGGCGATAAAGATTATAAAGAGATGATTCGTCTTTATTATGATGATTTTGAAAAGCCGCTTGAAAAAGCTAAAGAGGAAATGCAGGGTGTTAAGATAAAGCTTAAGGAAGAAGAAACTGATGAAATCTGCGAAAAGTGTGGCAGAAATATGGTTATCAAAGTCGGCAGATTCGGTAAATTCCTTGCTTGCCCGGGTTATCCTGAATGTAAAAATACAAAGCCGCTTATTTTCAGAACTAAAGCAAAATGTCCTGAATGCGGCGGTGATGTAATTGAAAAGAAAACCAAGAGGGGTTCATCTTTCTATGGTTGCTCAAATTACCCTATTTGTAACTTTATGACTTGGGATGTGCCGAGTGATGAGGTTTGCCCGCGTTGCGGCAAATCGCTCTTTAAGCGCAAGGGTAATGTGCTTTATTGCCCTGATACAGAGGGCTGCGGCTTTACAAAGCCTGCCCCAAAAAAGAAGAAAACAGAAGAATAATAAGTAATATATGAAATTTAGAGTTATAGGTGCAGGCCTTGCAGGTGTTGAAGCTGCTTGGCAAATTGCAAATAAAGGTTACAAGGTTTCGCTTTATGAGATGAAGCCGATTAAAAAAAGTGAAGCACATAAGTCGGATTTCTTTTGTGAACTCGTTTGCTCAAATTCCCTTAAAGCTTCACGAATTGAAAGTGCCGCCGGACTTTTAAAAGAAGAAATGGCAAGGCTTGGCTCGCTTACCGTTCCTGTTGCAAGGCAATCGAGTGTTCCGGCAGGCGGTGCGTTGGCGGTTGACAGGGATATTTTTTCTTCCCGTGTTACTGAAAAAATCAAATCACATCCCAATATTGAAGTGATAAATGAAGTTGTTGAAAATTTAGAACTTGACGGTGATACCGTTACAGTTGTTGCAACAGGCCCGCTTACAGACGGTAAGCTTGCAGAAAGTATTTCTGAAATAACAGGCGAATATCTTTCGTTTTATGATGCGGCAGCTCCTATTGTTACAGCCGACAGTGTTGATATGACCAAAGCTTTCGGTGCTTCACGCTATGAGCGTGGAGGGGATGATGACTATATCAATTGCCCGTTTAACAAGTCCGAGTACGAAAATTTTATAGAAGAGTTAGTTAAAGCCGAGGGTGCAGTCGTTCACGATTTTGATGTTTATGAGGGATGTATGCCTATTGAAAAGCTTGCAAAAAGGGGGCTTGACGCTCCTCGCTTCGGCCCTATGAAGCCTGTCGGCTTGGTTGACCCTAATACAGGTCATAGGCCTTGGGCGTGCGTTCAGTTAAGGCGTGAAAATTCAAAGGGTACAATGTTTAATCTTGTAGGCTTTCAAACCAATTTGAAATTTGGTGAGCAAAAGCGGGTTTTTTCAATGATTCCCGGGCTTGAAAATGCACAGTTTGTAAGATACGGTGTAATGCACAGAAATTCATTCCTCAATTCACCGAAGCTTTTAAATGCCGATTTCTCATTCAGAAAAAAGGATAATCTTTTCTTTGCCGGTCAGATTACCGGTGTTGAGGGATATATGGAGAGTGCATCAAGCGGCATTATTGCAGGAATAAATGCGGTAAGAAAGGCAGAGGGCAAAACTCCTTTTATTTTGCCCGATATTACTATGATAGGTGCGCTTTGCGATTATATCAGTGATGAAAGCGTTAAAAACTTTCAGCCAATGGGTGCAAATTTCGGTGTGCTTCCTGCTATTGAACCTAAAATAAGAGATAAAAAGGAGCGTTATGCAGCACTTTCAAACAGGTCGCTCGCCTATATTGATGAAGTTGTTAAAACGCTTTAAAAATAAAGAAAGGGTGGAATATATTGCCAAAAATTAAAAGGATAATTATTGACGCAATGGGCGGCGATAATGCACCGCTTGAAATACTCAAGGGTACTTTTCTTGCAGTAAAGGAATATGGGATTAAACCTGTTCTTGTCGGCAATGAAGAAGTGATAAAAAAATGCGCTAAAGACAATAACATTGCACTCAATAATACAAAAATAGTTAATTCAAATTCAGTGATTTCAATGCACGATGATGCAAAGTGTGTACTTAAAGAAAAAGCCGATTCATCAATGGCAGTCGGTTTTAAATTGCTTAATGACGGTGAGGGCGATGCTTTTGTAAGCGCGGGAAATACAGGCTGTGTAACAGTCGGCGCAACGCTTATTACCAAAAGAATTAAGGGTGTTAAAAGGCCTGCGATTGCATCTGTTATGCCAAGCGCAAAAAAGCCTTTTCTTCTTATGGACTGCGGTGCGAATGCCGAGTGCAGAAGTGAATTCCTTTACCAATTCGGGCAAATGGGAAGCCTTTATATGAATAAAATTATGAAGTTTGAAAATCCGAAAGTTGCCCTTGCAAATAACGGTGAGGAAAATACAAAGGGTACACCTGTGGTTAAGGAAGCTTACAAACTTATGAGCAAAGCACCTTATAACTTTATCGGTAATATTGAGGGTAGGCAAATTCCGTTTGGCGATGCGGATGTAGTAGTTGCCGATGGATTCACAGGTAACCTTATACTCAAAACTTATGAGGGTGTTGCAAAGGTTTTGATGAACGGTATTAAAGATGCCTTTATGAAAAACACCTTATCAAAGCTTGCATATCTTGGTGTTAAATCGGGTATTGATGATATGAAAAAGCAATTTGATTATAAAGAATACGGCGGTGCGGTTATGCTTGGTGTTAAAAAGCCTGTTGTTAAGGCACACGGCTCGGCAGATGCACGCACTTTTAAAAATGCAATCAAACAGGCAGTTTGGTTTATAGATAATGATTTAATTGAAACTATGGAAACATGGTTTTCTAAAAATTTACAAGAGGCTTAACAAATATTATGGCAACTATTGAAGATAAAATAGGATACACCTTTAAAAATCGTGAATATCTAATGGAGGCACTTACACATTCCTCTTTTGCTAACGAAAGGCATAATAAAATCAAGTGTAATGAAAGAATGGAATTTCTCGGTGATGCAGTTCTTTCCATAATCTCGGCTAATTTTTTGTATCATCGTTTTCCCGATATGCCGGAGGGGGATTTATCAAAGCTTCGTTCATCACTTGTTTGCACGCAGTCACTTTCGGATTTTGCAAGGCAAATTTCACTTGGCGATTATCTTTTTTTGGGCAAGGGTGAATCAAATACCGGCGGAGCTGACAGATCGTCGATTTTAGAAAATGCTTTTGAAGCACTTATTGCCGCTGTTTACCTTGACGGCGGAATGGAAAATGCTGAAAAATTTGTGCTTGCTTTCCTTTCTTCCGCTGTTGAAACACATCATATAAATTTTAAAGATTATAAAACCACTTTGCAGGAAGTAGTTCAGCAAAATCCTGATGAAAATGTTAACTATGTGCTTGTGGGTGAAAGCGGGCCTGACCATAACAAAGTATTTGAAGTTGAAGTTCATCTTAATTCAAATGTTATCGGCAAAGGCAAGGGAAGAAGCAAAAAAAGTGCAGAGCAAGAAGCTGCAAAGGAAGCACTTAAGCTTATGGGTGTAATATGAAAAAAGGTAATATCAGTATTTTCGTTCCGCATTTGGGTTGCCCGTGCCAATGCTCATTTTGCAATCAAAAAACAATTACCGGGCATAATAACCAACCGAGTACGGCAGATGTGGATAAAGCAGTGTTAACGGCACTCAAACATAAAGGCTACGATTATGAAATAGCTTTTTTCGGAGGTTCGTTTACTGCAATAGATAGAAAATATATGCTCGCCCTTTTGGAAACGGCGTATAAATATGTAAAATCAGGTGAAGTGAGCGGTATAAGAATTTCAACCAGACCTGATTTTATTGACGGTGAAATATTATCACTTTTAAAAAAATACGGTGTGACAAGTATTGAACTCGGTGCGCAAAGTATGGATGACGAGGTACTTTTGGCTAACAGGCGCGGTCACACTTCAAAAGATGTTGAAATTGCATCAAAACTTATTAAATCTTTCGGCTTTGAACTTGGGCTTCAAATGATGACGGGTTTGTATAAAGACAGTGAGGAAAAAGCGATTGAAACTGCTAAAAAAATCATTTCGCTTAAACCGCAGACTGTCAGGATTTATCCTACTGTTGTGCTTAAAAATACATATCTTGCAGATTTATATTTAAGCGGTGAATACAATCCGCCGAATGCCGAGCAATCGGCTGAACTTGTGGCAAAGCTTGTACCTCTTTTTGAGGAAAATTCAATTAAAATAATTCGCTTGGGCCTTCATTCAAGCGAGGATATAAAGAAAAATATGCTTGCCGGCGGTTTTCACGACAGCTTTGGTGAGCTTGTTAAATCGAGAATTATGCTAAATAAAATTCTTGATTTGCCCCCGGCTGATTACGAAGTGGCTGTTAATTCAAAGTCACTTTCAAAGCTGAAAGGCAATAAAAAGTCGAATATTTATCTTCTTATTGAAAGAGGATATAACATAAAAATTGTTATCAACAATAATCTTGCTGTTGATGAATTGGAGATAAAATAATGGTATTAAAATCACTTGAAATACAGGGCTTTAAGTCTTTCCCTGACAGGACAAGTCTTAATTTCGGTAAAGGTATAACTGCTGTTGTAGGTCCTAACGGTTCAGGCAAAAGTAATATTTCCGATGCTGTTCGTTGGGTTTTGGGCGAAACAAGTTCAAAATCACTTCGCGGTTCTAAAATGGAAGATGTAATTTTCAGCGGTACTTCTACGCGTAAAGCACTCGGTTTTGCACAGGTTCAGCTCACCCTGGATAATACTGACCAAACCCTTAAAGATAAGGGTGAAATTGTAACGGTTTCAAGAAGATATTATCGCTCCGGTGAAAGTGAATATAAAATTGACGGTGAAACCGTAAGAGCAAGGGATATTAGGGAACTGTTTATGGATACAGGCCTTGGTTCTGACGGATATTCTATGGTGGGTCAGGGTAAAATCGACTCTATCATATCTCAAAAAAATGAGGATAGGCGTGAACTTTTTGAAGAAGCGGCAGGTATTTCACTTTTCCGCCATAAAAGAAAAGACGCAACCCGCAGGCTTGACCAGGCACAAGAAAATTTAGTAAGACTTCTTGATATTTTGGGCGAACTTGAAAGCAGAGTTGAGCCGCTCAGAAAGCAAAGCGAAAAAGCACAAAAATTCATTACCCTTTCGGATGAAAAGAAAACGCTTGAAATCGGTGTTTGGGTAAATAAAATAAATCGCTTTACAAACGAACTTCGTGAGCAGGAACATAAAATTGACGCGGCAAACGCATCATATGATATTTGCGAAAAAGAACTTAAAGCTATTGAAGAAGAAATTGAAGAAATTGCGCAAAAAACCGTTTCAATCAATACCCAAATCGAGCAAATCAGAATGGGCTCAAAAGCTTATGAAGAAGAAGCACTACGCAAAGACGGTGAAGCTTCGGTTTTAGAAACCACATTAAACCATAATAATGAAACTATTGAAAGACTTAAAAATGACATCGGTGATGTTGATAATACAAATCTTTCAATTGACGCTCAAATTGAAGAAAAGCAGAACTTTATTTCCGAAAGCGAAGTAGAGATAGAAGCAAAAAAGCAGGAACTTAAAAATGTTACAGATGAAATGAATAATCTTCTTTCATCAAATGAGAAGTTTTCAAAGCTTACTGTTGAACTTAATCAAAAAATCACTTCTCTTACACTTAAACTTTCCGATTGCAGGGTTAAATGCTCACAGGCACTTACATCCGCACAGGAAATTAAATCAAGGCAAAGCATTGTTGATTCATCAATTGAGCAAGGAAAAAATGACCTTGAAGAAGTTGAAAAGCTTAAAGAAAAAAGTGATGAAAATTTAAAAGCTTTGCAAGCTCGTATTGATGAAAATAATAACTCGATGCAGGGTTATAAAATTAAGCTTGAAAATAAAAACGCTAATGCCGAAAAGCTTAAAGCCGAACTTGAAAAGGCTAACAATGAATATAACCAAAAGACGCAAAAAGCTAAAATGCTTCTTGACCTTGAAAAAAATATGGAAGGTTTTTCAGGTGCTGTAAAAGCCGTTATGCGCCAGGCACAAAGCAAGGCACTTTCAGGTGTTCACGGGCCGCTGTCACAGCTTATCACTGTTGATAATGAGTACAGTGTTGCTGTTGAAGTTGCGCTCGGTGCAGCAATGCAAAATATAGTAGTCGGCAATGAAGCAGATGCAAAGCGTGCAATTTATTATCTTAAAAATAACCGTGTCGGCAGGGCAACTTTTCTCCCGATTTCAGCTATAAAGCCAAGAAATCTTGATGAAAAAGACCTTGATGATAATTTGGGCTTTGTTGCAATTGCAAGTGAACTTGTTGATTGCAAGAATGAATATAAAAATATTATTTCAAATCTTTTAGGCAGAGTAGTTATAGTTGAAGATATGGACTCGGCAATAGGAATTTCAAAAAGATATTCCAACAGATTTAAAATAGTTACAGTTGACGGTCAGATTATAAATCCGGGCGGTTCAATGACCGGCGGTTCGCAATCAAAGGGTGCAGGTATTCTTTCAAGAGGAAATATGATTGATGAGCTTAATAAGGAAGCCAAGAAACTTGAAGAAACTGCACAGCAAATTAAAGCTAAATATAAAACAGCACTTGAAGAAGCAAATTTTGCACTTGCTAATTTGCAGGGAGCGCAAGCTGATTTACAGCAGGCAAAAGAGGAACTTATCAGAGCGCAGGGTGAACATAAGCTTGTTTTAGAAAAATATGAGCATCTTTCATCCCAGCTTTCACTTCTTATCAGTGAAAAAGACAGTGCCAAAGAACGAATTGCCGAATTTGAAAACGAATCAAAATCAAGTGAAAATGAAATCAAAGTAATTGAAAATGAAATTGCACAAGCTGAAAAGGAACTTGAAAAAACTTCAGGCAATGCAAGCGAAATAAATGCAAAGCGTGACGAGTACAGGGAAAAAAGCGAAAAGATAAATCTTGAACTTGTTACACTTGCAAAAGATAACGAAACTGCCAAACTTTCTGTTGAAGAACTTAATTTGAGAAAAAATACTCAATCAGACAGAGTTAAAACCATTTGGGATGAAATCAAGGTTATTGAAGAAAGAAATCAGGCTCTTCTTATTTCAATTAACGAAATTAAGGCCAATGCAAATGACCTTAGGATTAAGGCAGAGCAGTCAAATAATGATGTGAGTGCGCAGATAGAACAAAGAAATGAGCTTGAAAAGCGTACAACTGAACTTCGCGGCGAGGAAAAAATTAAAAATCAGGATAGAGAAAAGCTTTCAGGTTCAATCGTTCGTCTTGATGAAAGAAAAAATGCCATGAAAAAAGAGTATGATGAATTAAACGATATGCTCTTTGAACAGTATGAACTCACCAAGCACGAAGCTGAAGCACTTAATATTCAAATTGATGATATGAGCGAAGCAAAGCGCAGACTTCACGAAATTAAAGTTGCAATCAAAGGTCTTGGCTCAATCAATGTAGGTGCTATTGAAGAATATAAGGAAGTAAGCGAGCGCTATACATTCCTTAAAGAGCAAATAGGCGATGTTGAAAAGTCAAAAAATGAACTTATGAAAATAATTGAGGATTTGACTGCTTCTATGAGTGAAAAATTCCTTACTCAGTTTAATAAAATCAATGCTGAATTTAAAGTTTGCTTTGCAGATTTCTTTGGCGGAGGTAAGGGTGAGCTTCTTTTGGAACAGCCGGATAACTGCCTTGAATCTCCTATTGAAATCCGTATTCAGCCACCGGGAAAATCAGTTCAGAATATTAACCTTTTCTCCGGCGGTGAAAAGTCGCTTGCGGCAATGGCACTTTTGTTCAGTGTGCTTAAAGTTCAGCCGGCTCCGTTTTGCATTTATGACGAAGTTGAAGCGGCACTTGATGATGTCAATGTTGAGCGATTTGCAAAATATATGCGTAAGATGACGGATAAAACTCAATTTATTTCAATTACTCATAGGCGAGGCACTATGGAAGAGGCGGATGTTCTTTATGGTGTTACAATGCAGGAAAAGGGTGTATCAAAGCTTATAGAACTTCAAACAGCCGAACTTGCAGCTAAAATGGGACTTGAATAATATATAATGTAATAAATATAAAGGAAGAAGTAATTATGGGCATTTTTTCTATATTTAAAAAAGGTCTTAAAAAAACAAGAGATGAGGGTATCACAGCCCAGCTTGATGAGGTGATGGATTCTTATGAAAAAATCACGCCGGAGTTTTTTGATGACCTTGAGGAAATTCTTATAATGGGCGATGTCGGTATGCCGACTGCTGAAAGAATTATTCGTGATTTAAAAAGTAAAATTGAAAATGACAAGGTTGATGATGTAAGGCAGGTACGCGAAATTATGAAAGATATAGTTTCGGGTATTGTATGGGGCGGTAGCTATTTGCGACTTCGTACAAAGCCGTCTGTTATTCTTGTAATCGGTGTAAACGGTGTCGGCAAAACTACTACTATCGGCAAGCTTGCTATGAGGCTTAAAGAGCAGGGCAGAAGTGTAATCTTGGGCGCTGCAGATACTTTCCGTGCTGCCGCAATTGAGCAACTTCAGGTTTGGGCAGACAGAGCACAGGTGGATTTGATTAAGCACGCCGAGGGTTCAGACCCGGCTTCGGTAGTTTATGATACTATTGCGGCAGGCAAAGCAAGAAACAGTGATGTAATTATTATTGATACAGCAGGCAGGCTTCATAATAAGAAAAATCTTATGGATGAGCTTAATAAAATCAGCAGAGTTATTGAAAGGGAATTGCCTGACGCTTCAAAAGAAATTCTTTTGGTACTTGATGCTACAACAGGTCAAAACGCTGTTAATCAGGCAAAAGATTTCAAAGAGGCTGCCGGTATTACAGGCATAGTTTTAACCAAGCTTGACGGTACTGCAAAGGGCGGTGTGGTCCTTGCTATCAATAATGAACTTGATGTGCCTGTTAAATTTGTAGGTGTGGGCGAAAAGATTGAAGATTTGCAGCCTTTTGATGCAGATGCGTTTGCAGCAGGCCTTTTTGATGCTACAATTCCTGATGATGATAAGGAAATTACGGATTTTATTCAGCACGATGAAGATAATGCAGAAGAAAAAGCAGAGTAAGGGGTGTTAATATGGATTTTATTTTAGCAACAAATAATATGAAAAAGCTTGCGGAAATGCAAAGAATTTTATCCCCGCTCGGTATAAATGTTGTAACAGCAAAAATGCTTGGCGTTACACTTGAAGATGTTGAAGAAGACGGTGAAACATTTGAAGATAATGCAAAGCTTAAAGCAAGGGCGGCTTGTAAAGAAATGAATATGCCGGCTATTGCAGATGATTCGGGACTTTGTGTTGATTATCTTAACGGTGCGCCGGGTATCTTTTCGGCACGCTTCGCAGGTGAACACGGAAATGATGAAAAAAATAATGACCTTCTTTTAGAAAAGCTTGACGGTGTACCGCTTGAAAAGAGGACGGCACATTATGTTTGTGCTATTTGCTGTACTTTCCCTGACGGTCGTGAAATTGTTGTCAGGGGCGAATGCAGCGGCGTTATCGGCTTTGAAAGGGACGGTAATGAGGGCTTTGGATATGACCCTCTGTTTTTGGTTGACGGCAAAGCTTTCGGCAGATATACAGCAGAGGAAAAAGATAAAATCAGCCATAGAGGTAACGCACTTCGCTTATTAACAAAAGAATTGGAGAAAATCATATGACATCTAAAGAAAGAGCAGCTTTAAGAGCAAAAGCTAACGGGCTTGAACCGATTATTCAGCTTGGTAAAGAGGGCATAAGTGAAAATTTGCTTACCCAAATTGATGATACACTTGATACCAGAGAACTTATTAAAATCAGAGTTCACCTTGAATCTGCACCTGAAACACCAAAGGAACTTGCACAAAAGCTTGCAGCTCCGCTTGGTGCCGAGGTTATTCAGGTTATAGGCGGAATCATTGTTCTTTACCGTGAAATTGATGAAGAGCGAATTGCCGAAAAAAAGAAAAAAAGAGGCTCAGGCACAGCAAAAGCAACAGCTAAAAAGAAAGTAAAGATTAAGGGCAAAAGACAGCGCCAAAGAGAAAAGGAAGCTAAAAACCCTTATGCAAAATATGACAGACCTAAATATTATGGCAGATAAGCTTAAAATCGGAATTTTCGGCGGTGCGTTTAATCCTGTTCATAATGGGCATTTGAATTTGGCAAAGCATTATCTTGATGAACTTGGGCTTGATAAGATTTTGTTTATACCGACTAATATACCGCCGCATAAATCAAACGAAGATTTTGCAGGAAGGGAAGACAGATTTAATATGCTACGGCTTGCAATAAAACCGTATGATAAATTTGAAGTATCGGATATTGAATTTAAGCGTGACGGCAAAAGTTATACTTATGATACTTTGCTTGAACTGAAAAAAATATATAAAAATGCAGAGTTTTACCTTATAATTGGGGCAGACCAATTGCTTCATTTTGATAAGTGGTATAAGTATAAAGAAATTCTTACACTTGTAACTCTTTGCACAAGTGCAAGGGAAAATGAAGCAGAAAAAGCACAGATAATTGATTTTGCGTCAAGCTTAAACGGACTTGATATAAATAAATTTAAACTTTTGGCTTCACCTGTATTTAAGGTCAGTTCAAGTGAAATAAGAAATAAAATAAAATCGGGTGAGGATTTTTCAAATCTTGTGCCTGAAAAAGTGTATGATTATATAATAAAGAGGCGAATTTATAATGTATGATACCGAAAAATACGCAAAAATTTTGAAAGATACATTATCTGACAGGCGATTTTACCATTCGCTTTGCGTATCACAAAGTGCCATTAAACTTGCAAAGCGTTATGGTGTGGATGAAGAAAAAGCCGAGGTTGCAGGGCTTTTGCATGATATTACAAAAGAAACTGATAATGCTGTTCAACTTGAAATAATTAAAAATAACGGTATTGAACTTCACAGTTTTGATAAAAAGAGCGATAAATTTTTGCACCAAGCATCAGGTGCCGGAATGGCGATTAAGCTTGGTATTGATGATATGGATATTATAAATTCTATAAGGTATCATACTACCGGCAAGGCAAATATGACTATGCTTGAGCAGATTGTGTATCTTGCCGATTTTATTTCAGCCGATAGGGATTATCCCGATGTAGATGTTATCAGAAAAGAAACGGAAAAGGGTATTGAATACGGTTTGCTTTACGGCACGGCTTATACAATTAAGTCGGTGGCAAAAAGGCAAATACCGCTTCATCCTTTGACTGTTGAAGCATATAATTGGATACTTGATGAGTATTTTAAATAGAAAGGGTGAAGTTATGCAGGCACTTAATATTGTAAAAACAGCAGTTAAAGCTATTGACAGCAAGAAAGGCGAGGATATTGAAGTAATCGGTATTACCGATTTAACTGTTCTTACCGATTACTTTGTAATTGCCACAGCTACAAGTTCAACTCAAATCAAAGCTATGGCTGATGAAGTTGAGTATAAGCTTGACGAACTCGGCGTTGAGCCGCACCATATAGAAGGCAGAAACACAAATTGGGTTTGCCTTGATTATAATTCGGTTGTTATTCATATTTTCCATAAGCAGCAGCGTGAATTTTATTCGCTTGAGCGTTTATGGGAAGATGGCGAAGTTTTAGATACAGCAAAATTATTGGAGGATTAAAATAATGGAATACAATTTTAAAGAGATTGAAGCCAAATGGCAAAATATTTGGTACACTCAAAACACATTCGCAGCAAAGCAGGATTTTTCACTTCCTAAATATTACTGCCTTGTTGAATTCCCTTATCCGTCAGGTCAGGGACTTCATGTAGGCCACCCAAGGTCTTATACAGCTCTTGATATAGTTGCCCGTAAAAAAAGACTTCAGGGATATAATGTTCTTTACCCTATGGGTTGGGATGCTTTCGGTCTTCCAACTGAAAACTTTGCAATTAAAAATCATATTCATCCTGAAGAAGTAACAAAGCAAAATGTTGCAAGATTTAAGCAGCAGCTTCAGTCACTCGGCTTTTCGTTTGACTGGACAAGGGAAATCAACACTACTGACCCGAGCTATTATAAATGGACACAGTGGATTTTCCTTCAACTTTTCAAAAAGGGACTTGCTTACAAAAAAGAAATGGCTGTAAACTGGTGTACTTCTTGCAAATGCGTGCTTGCAAATGAAGAAGTTGTAAACGGTGTATGTGAGCGTTGCGGCAGTGAAGTTATCAGAAAGAACCAGAGCCAGTGGATGCTTAAAATTACCGAATATGCTCAAAGGCTTGTTGATGATCTTGATGACCTTGATTTTATTGACAGAGTTAAGGTTCAGCAGAAAAACTGGATTGGCCGTTCAACCGGTGCAGAAGTTGATTTCGGCACAACTTTGGGTGATACTTTAACTGTATATACTACCCGCCCTGATACTCTTTTCGGCGCAACATATATGGTTATTTCACCTGAACACCCGCTTGTTGAAAAGTGGGCAGATAAGCTTAAAAATATTGATGAAGTTCGTGCTTACCAGCAGGAAGCTGCACATAAGTCGGACTTTGAAAGAACTGAACTTAATAAGGATAAAACCGGTGTTAAGCTTGATGGTGTAATGGGTATCAACCCTGTAAATGATACTGAAATTCCTATCTTTATTTCAGACTATGTACTTACATCTTACGGTACTGGTGCGATTATGGCAGTTCCTGCACACGATACTCGTGACTGGGAATTTGCAAAGAAATTCGATTTACCTATTATCGAAGTTGTTGCAGGTTCAAAAGTCGGTGTTGAAAACGAAGCATTTACAGACTGTGCAACAGGCAAACTTGTTAATTCATCATTCCTTACAGGTATGACAGTTGAAGAAGCTAAAAAAGCAATTACCGAATGGCTTACTAAAGAGGGTAAAGGCCACCAAAAAGTAAACTTTAAGCTTCGTGACTGGGTATTTTCACGCCAAAGATATTGGGGCGAGCCTATTCCTATTATTAAGTGTGACGATTGCGGATATGTTCCTGTTCCTGAAAGTGAACTTCCTTTAAGACTTCCTATGGTGGATTCATATGAACCTACCGATACAGGCGAATCACCGCTTGCAAAAATGACAGATTGGGTTAACACCACTTGCCCTTGCTGCGGAAAACCTGCTAAAAGGGAAACAGATACAATGCCGCAATGGGCAGGTTCATCTTGGTATTTCTTAAGATATATGGACCCGCACAATGATAAAGAACTTGTTTCAAAAGAAGCGGCAGAATATTGGAGCCCGGTAGATTGGTATAACGGTGGCATGGAGCATACTACTTTGCACCTTCTCTATTCTCGTTTCTGGCATAAATTCCTTTATGACATTGGTGTTGTTCCTACTAAAGAACCATATCAAAAGCGTACATCACACGGTATGATTCTCGGTCAAAACGGTGAAAAGATGTCAAAGTCAAGGGGCAATGTTGTTAACCCGGATGAAATTGTTGACCAATACGGTGCAGATACAATGCGCCTTTATGAAATGTTTATCGGTGACTTTGAAAAAGCTGCACCTTGGAACAGTGATTCTATCAAAGGTTGTAAGAGATTTATTGAGCGTTTCTGGAATTTGCAGGAAATCGTTAAAGACGGTGATGAATATTCACCTGAACTTGAAGCTCTTATGCATAAAACAATTAAAAAAGTTACAGAGGATATTGATAATCTTAAGTGCAACACAGCTATTGCATCAATGATGACCCTTGTAAACGAAATGTATTCAAAGGGTGTTAATAAAGCCGAACTTCGTGATTTAACTATCATTCTTAACCCATTTGCACCTCATGTTACAGAGGAAATGTGGGAAATAATGAACTTCGGCGGTGCTGTACACGAAGCAAAGTGGCCTGAATTTGACGATGAAAAGACTAAAGAAAACAGTGTTGAAATCGCACTTCAGGTTAAAGGTAAGGTTCGTTCAAGAATTGTTGTTCCAATTGATATAAGCAAGGAAGATGCAATCGAACTTGCTAAAAAAGATGAAAAAATTGCCGCTGAAATTGCAGACAAAGAAATTAAGAAAGAAATTTATGTTCCGGGCAAGCTTGTAAATATTGTTGCAATATAATTAGCAAGTGCCTTTTGAGGTGATATTATGCCTAAGAAAAAAATATATACAGTCGCAACTTCACACCTTGATACAGTGTGGAGTTGGGACTTTGAAACTACTGTCAGCCAATATATTTATAATACTTTAGTTGATAATTTTAAACTTTTTGAAAAATATCCTTCATATAAATTTTCTTTTGAAGGTTCATATCGCTATGAACTAATGGAAGAATATTATCCTGAACTTTTTGATAAAATGAAGGATTATATTGCAAAGGGAAGGTGGAATGTCTGCGGCTCTGCATTTGAAAATGGGGATACAAATATTCCGTCACCTGAAGCACTTTTCAGAAATATACTTTTCGGCAATTCCTATTTTGATGAAAAATTCGGCAAAAGAAGCGTTGATATTTATCTGCCGGATTGCTTCGGCTTCGGCTGGGCACTTCCTGCAATTGAACGCCATTCAAACCTGATGGGATTTACTACCCAAAAGCTTGCCTGGGGCAGTGCATACGGTATTCCGTTTGATATAGGCAAATGGCAGGGTGTTGATGGAAGCGAGGTTTATGCAAGTATTAACCCGCACGATTATTATTACACTCTTACAAAGCTTCGTGATTGGGATTTTGTTCTTAATAAGTTTAAAGAAAATGAAAAGTATGAACTTAATGAAACATATATCTTTCACGGTATTGGTGACAGGGGCGGCGCACCTGATGAAAAGAGCGTTGCTTTTGTTGAAGAAGAAATCAAGAAAAATGATGAAAGTGATATTGAAGTAATTGCGGCAAGCGCAGATGAAATATATCACGATATTGAAAATAATTATACCGACGAGCAAAAGGCTAAACTTCCGGTTTGGAAAAATGAATTTGTAATGCAAAACCACGGTGTAGGCGGTTATACATCGCGTGCAATAGGCAAGCGATGGAACAGAAGATGTGAAGAACTTGCGGATATAAGTGAACGCGCAGGTGTTATTTCATCATATCTCGGCTTAACCGATTATAACCAAAATGCAATTAACCGTTCATGGAAACGCTTTATTGCACATCAGTTTCATGATGATATGCCGGGTACAAGCTGCCAAAGGGTATATAAACGCTCATGGAATGATTATGCGGTTTCAATGAATCAGTTTACAAATGAACTTGAAGCTTCAATGTCGCCTGTTTCATCACTTATGAAAACTGATTTTTGCTCCGGTATTCCTGTGATGGTTTATAACCCTGTTGAAGCGGACAGGCGTGGTGCGGTAACACTTCGCCTTGATGATGTTTCATCTTCTTATGTAAGGGTTTATGATGAAAAGGGCAGAGAAATTAAAAGCCAGGTAACTCCGCTTGAAAACGGAGTGCTTGAACTCGTTTTTGTTGCCGATGTTAAAAGCCTCGGCACAAGGGTATATGATGTTCGCCCGAGTGACAGGCCTTGCTGCGTTAAAAGTGAAATTTCAATCAATTCCGATAACGCAATGGAAAATCAAAAGTATATTGTTACTCTCAACCGAAAGGGCAATATATCATCAATTCTTGATAAAGAACTTGATGAAAAAGAAATACTTAAAGAGCCTATTACTCTCGGCTTATTCAATTACACCGGTTCAAAGGAATGGCCTGCGTGGGAAATGAATTTTAAAGAAGCAAATAAAGATGCAGACCGTATTCCTAATGTAGTAACCGTAACTGTATTGGAGCAAGGCCCTGCAAGAGTATCATTTAAAGTTGTTCAAAGTGACAGAAAAAGTACATTTACTAATATTATCGCCCTCACAGACGGATGTGATATAGTAGAAGTATATTCCGAAATTGAATGGCAGAATTTGAGAACTCTTGCCAAAAATAAGTTTTCTTTCACGGCAGAAAATGAAAAAGCTACTTTTGATTTGGGACTCGGTGCAATTGAACGCGGAAATATGAGCGAAAAGCTTTTTGAAGTTCCTGCTCAAAAATGGGTTGATTTAACAGATAAAAGCGGCGAGTTCGGTGTTTCTGTTTTAAGTGAATGTAAATACGGTTGGGATAAGTATAAGGATAATACACTTCGCCTTACCGCAATTCACACACCAAAGCGCAATTATCGTATTGATTCAATGCAGTCATTTATGGACTTGGGGCTTAACAGATATTCATTCGCAATTTTCAGCCATAAGGGCAAGGCACAGGCTAAAACCCAGCTTGAAGCAAGAAAATTTGTAACTCCTATGACTGCTTATGTAACAACTAAACACCAGGGTAAACTAAAAAATGAATATTCTTTCGGCTCTGTTTCAAGTAATGATGTAATTATTCGCGCAATCAAAAAAGCAGAAAATAGCGATGAAATTATCGTTCGCCTTAATGAAGGTGCAAACAGCGAGGTTGAAAACTTTACATTAACTTTGGGTGAGGGTATTCAATCTGCCAGAGAAATTTATGCAAGCGAAGAAGAAAAGGGCAGTGCTGTTGTTGAAAACGGAAAGCTTGTTACAAGCTTCAAGCCTTATGAAATCAAAAGCTTTGCGCTTAAATTGAAGCCAAGCAGTATTGATTCGCTTAAAACAGAAAGCGTACCTGTTTTGCTTAATTATGATAAAAATATTATCACAAAAAAAGGCGAAAAAGGTGATTTTGAATATACAATTCCAAGCACCCTTGTGCCTGATGAAATTATGGCAAACGGTGCTTTGTTTAAATTAAATAAGGGTGATAAAAACGCTCTTATTTGCCAAGGCCAAAAAATTAAGCTTGGCGGTAATGCAAATAAACTTGTTTTGCTTTGTGCTTCAATGGCAGGGGATAAAAAGGCTTCCTTTATACTTGGAAGCAAAAAGAAAGAAAAAACGGTTCTTTCGGCATTTGAACGCTTTGCCGCTTGGGATTTATATGACTTCGGCGAAACAGCTTATATCAAATCGGGTAAAATCGGCTATGAATTTACACATTGCCATAAAGACGGAGAAGTTCAGTTTGCAAAGCAGATGTACTTTTTCCTTGTGGAATTTGAACTTGGCGGTGAAAACGAAATCACTTTGCCTAATGATTCGGATATTGTGATTTTATCTGCAAGTGAGGTTAATGCACCATACGGTAAGCTTGTAAGCCCGACTTATGACGAGGTTGAAAAAAGGCCGTTTTCTTTTAAACTCAATTTAAAAGAAAAAATTCAGTATGCATATAATAAGTGTGTTTGGCAACTTCACGATAAAGATAATTTTATCAAAGATAACAATAAGGGCAAGGATTACTGATAAGGGGAAATATTATGGCTAATAATTTTGAAAAAAACTGGACAACCAATAATAACAATTATCCGCTTGACAGCAAAGAGGTTGAAAGATACCTTTCTGTTAAGCCGAGTGAAAATCAACTAACTCTTGTTGACAAGCCATTTTATTCCTTTATGCACTTTGGTATGAATACCGCCACCGACAGGGAGTGGGGTGCAGGTGTTGAAAAAGCATCTGATTTTACTATCAAATCAATCAATGCAAAGCAGTGGGTTGATACTGCAAAGCAGGCAGGTGCAACAGGCGTGATCCTTACTTGTAAGCACCACGACGGTTTCTGCCTTTGGCCAAGTGAATACACAGATTTCTGCGTTAAAAATTCATCTTATAACGGTGATATTGTAAAAGAAGTATCCGATGAATGTCATAAGCAGGGTATGGATTTCGGTGTTTATCTTTCACCTTGGGATATGCATGATGAACGCTATGGTACAGATGCGTATAATGATTATTTTTGCAATCAGCTTACAGAACTTCTTACTAATTACGGTGAAATTTTTGAAGTCTGGTTTGACGGCGCAAAAGGTTCAAATGCTAAAAAGTTTGAATACGACTGGCAAAGATATTATGACCTTATCCGTAAGCTTCAGCCAAAAGCTAATATTGCTATTTGCGGCCCCGATATTCGCTGGGTAGGTAATGAGGGCGGCAAGTCAAGAAAGAGCGAATACAGCGTAGTTCCTTGCGCACTTCGTGAAGCGGACAGAATTATGGCTTTGAGTCAGCAGGATGAAAATCAGGCATCTTCTCTTCAAAAGTATAATCAAATGGATGAAGATTTGGGCTCAAGAAAAATTCTTGAAAAAAACGCATATCTTTGCTGGTTTCCTGCCGAAGTAGATGTTTCTATCCGCAAGGGTTGGTTCTTCCACGAAAAAGACAACAGAAATTCGAAAAGTGCTAAAAAGCTTTTTAAAATCTATCTTAATTCAGTAGGCAATAACTGCACGCTTCTTCTCAACATTCCGCCAAATGCACAGGGTGAAATACATAAAAAAGATGTTAAAAACCTTGAAAAGCTTGGTAAAATGATAAATAATATTACTCAAAATCCTATTGTTTATCAGGAACTCGGTGAACTTACCAAGGATAATGGATTTATTGATTTTACATTCAATGATGTTCGCAAGGTTAATTATGTTGTGTTGCAGGAAGATATTGCAAACAGCCAGCGTGTTGAACTTTTTGACCTTTATATTCAAAAAGCAAACGGTAAGTTCAAGCGTGTTTATAAGGGTACTGTTATCGGCGCTAAAAAAATTGTTAATCTTAAAGGCAAAAAGGCAAAGGGTATTCGCTTTGTAATTCGCCAAAGCCGTTCAACACCTATTATTAAATCAGTTGGCATTTACGAATAATTATACACCTGTATAATTTTGTATAAGCTAAAATTGTAAAGTTTAGAATTAGTTTAGCCTCTTTTATTTTTTGCGTGATATAATTAAAGCGTGATAAATAAGGGAGGCTGATTTTATGACTGATAAAGTTAAAAATGAAGAAAAAGTTGTTGAAAAAAACAAGTTTGCAAAAGACTTGTGTTTTGACAAGATTGTTTGGATTTTTATGATTAGCTGTATAGTGGGCTTTCTTGTTGAAACACTGTGGTGTTTAATTAAGCACGGATATATCGAATCGCGCCAATCTCTTGTGTGGGGGCCGTTTTCGGTAGCTTACGGTATGGGTGCAGTTGTGTTAACTTTTGCACTTTATAAGGTTAAGGATGCACCTGTTTGGAAAGTGTTTGGTGTATCATTTATCGTAGGTACAATAACGGAATATATCTGCTCACTCGGGCAGCAAATTGTGTTTGGCTCTGTTGCGTGGGATTATAGCAAAATGCCGCTTAATATTAACGGGCGTGTTTGCTTCTTGTATTCTTGCTTTTGGGGGCTTTTGGGAATACTTTGGATTAAGGCAATTTATCCTATAATGTCAAAGGTTATTGAAAAAATTCCGGTTAAGCTCGGCACAATTATAATGTGGGCATTTATTGTATTTTTTGTATTTGATTCATTTGTTTCCGCTACTGCGGGGCTTCGTATGGATAAGCGTGATGCCGGCCAAGCACCTAATAATGTTTATGAGCAGTTTCTTGATAATCATTTTCCTGATGAAAGAATGAATGAGATATACGCAAATTCCCAAAAAGTAACTAAATAAGAACGCAGCGTTGCCGTGTCGGCGCACCGCAATAAAAAGCAGTTCGAAAATCGAGTTGCCTTTTATTACATTTACAAATATTGACAAATACTGCACTGCAAGATATAATAAAACAAATCTGATATACATAGGTTTTTATATTTGTTTTGAATATAAAATTAAAAGGGAATCCGGTGCGAATCCGGAGCAGTCCGAACCTCTACCGTATTTGCTGACGAGAAATATTCGCTAAAGGCGGCCATTGCTCTTTTGAGTGAGAAGGTTTATTTTAAGGTTGAAGCATTAGTCGGGAGACCTGCCGTGTATATGGTTTTTGCAGTGCTTTAGGTTGGAAGTCGGCAGTATTTAACATATGGGATAACTATGCCCATATGCTTTTTGCGATACAATTTTTATGCACTGTTTTAAACGGTGCATTTTTTTATGCTCTAAATTGAAAGGAGAAAAGATGAAAAAATCAATTACAAAGGCTTTGGCAGTTTTTATGTCGCTTATGCTTGTACTTATGAGCGCACTTCCTGCTATGGCTGAAAATTCAAGCGAGGTTGAGGCGTACCTTAACAGCACATACGCAAAGGCAATCGGCAGCCTTAAAAAGGATGATGAGGGCAGATATATTATCCCTCTTTCCAAAACAAGTGTTTCTCTTAAAAAGGACACATCATCAAAGCTTTATACTTCCTCTTGGAGTTCAAGCGACGATACTTATGCAAAGGTGACAAACAGCAGCTATTCCGCTTCTGCAAAAATTACTCATCCGTCATATAATGAAGGTGCTAAGGTTGTTACTCTTACTCTTAAAATATTAGATAAAACCGACGGCAAAACTGTTTTAGGAACAAGAGATTATGTTCTTTATATTGAAACAAAACTTGCTACTTATTCTCTTGACGTAACTGCTAAGAATGAAAAAGGCGAGATTATTGACGACGCAAAAGTCAGTGTTTTTGACAGTCGTAATATTGAACAAAATCCGTCGTCACTCAGCGCTAATACCGAATACACTCTTACCGTTTCGGCTTTGGGATATGTTCGTGACATAAGAAAAATCACTTTAACTCAAAATACTAAACTTGATGTTATATTAAAAGAGGGCGCAACAGTTGATTTTACCGTTAAACTTGCAACGGGAGCTAAAACGGATAACGCTACCTTAAAAGTAACGTCAGCAAACGGCAGTCAAACATATTCTCCGATAGAGGACGAATACGGCTATGAAACCTCACAGTTTGAGCTTACTCCCGGCGAATATAAATACTATGCAACTTATCAAAGCGGCAGTCAAACGGCAGCGGGTACATTTACTGTCGCAGAGGGTACAAAGTCACTTAATATAACGGTAAATCTTAAATATACCGAATATAAGGTTAAATTTGACGTTACACCAGAAAATGCAAAAATCACACTTAAAAAGAACGGCTCAAGCGGTGCTTACGGCGACGAAATTTTGCCTGATGAAAACGGATATTATACGGTTGTTTACGGACAATACCGTTATACCGTTGAAGCAGAGGGATTTATTACTGTAAGTAAAACGTTTAATGCTACCGATACATCTCTTAAAAATAATAACTATGTAATTACCGTTAAACTTGAATCGCTTTATGATTCACTTCTTAATAAAGCAGACGATTATCTTTTTGCTCAGTCGGGCGACGGAATGATGATGACTGAATTTTCAGGCGTTCATACAGACGGCGATTTCGGTTACGTTTCTGATGTTGACTCCGATTTTCAAGATACAAATGTTATTGAAACAGTTGAAGAAAAAATCAATTCAAATGTAAAATCCGATGAAAAAATCACGGTTAAATTAAACGCCGTTAAAAATATTGACGGTGACGATGATAATACAGTTATTTTCAAAAACGGCAATATCTATTATAAGGGCGTTGATTCTTCAAATTATGACGAAGATTTTTACGGCGCAGTTTACGACCTTTCACTTACTTTAACTTGCAACGATAAGACTAAGAAAAGCGAGGTAAGAGTAGTAGTTCCTTATCATACATATACAAGGCTTCAAAGACTTGACAGCGCTGCTCTTTATGCCGTAAACTTTGCAAATATTAAGGGCGAAAACAAGAGTGCAGCTGATGTTACCCGCAATCTTGATTTGATAAATACTGCAAATTCGGATGATTACAGCTATTATTCAATTTGCTCAAGCTGGGTATCCGATCACCCTGAAATTATTGATGCAAAAACAGGTAAGGTAACAAGACCTGAAAAGGATACTATGGTTAAACTTACGGTTAAAACATATTATTCAGCTTCGTTTGTTGAAGAAACAGATTTCTTCTTTGATCCGGGTCCTTTGGGCGATAATGCGGCTTACAGAAGTGTAAGAGTTATGGTTAAGGGTACAAAGCAGGACGAGGTTAAGGACAGCAAACCTGCAACAAATCCGAGCGAACCTGCAACAACTCCTTCAACAACTCAGCCTACAACAAAACCGAGCACAACTAAGAACACTGAGACGGTTAAGCCTAAAAAGACGTCGATTAAAAAACTCAGTAAAGGCAAAAAGAAATTTACCGTTACTTGGGCAAAAGTAAGTGGTGTTAAGGGATACCAAATTCAGTATTCTTCCAATAAAAAATTTAAAAAGAACAATAAGAGCGTTACTGTTACTAAGCAAAAGACAACAAAGGCTACCGTTAAAAAACTTAAGTCTAAGAAAAAGTATTACGTTCGTGTTCGCACATACAAAACGGTAAACGGTAAAAAGATATATTCATCTTGGTCAAAGGTAAAAAGCGTAAAAACCAAGTAAGATTTATTTGTGTTTAACGACGCAATAAAAAAGACAGCCTGATTTTTTAGGCTGTCTTTTGTTATATTCTTTTCTATTTAACTTCAAGATAAAATTCCACACCGGCAAGCGTTTTTGATTAACTTTCTCTCAATGCCTTGTTAATCGCATTTAAAACTCTCTTTTTATCCGCTGACCAAAGCGGTGCAATCAAATCTTTTTTTGCTCCGTCGCCGGTAAGGCGGTGAATTACAATATTTTTCGGTATAATTGCAACACATTTTGCAATCAGCTCAACATATTCATCAAATTCAAGGGTTTTAAATAATCCTTTTTCGTAGTCTTTTGCAAGGTCTGTTCCTGCTATTATGTGCAAAAGCTGGAGTTTAATTCCGTCTATTTGGCTTTGGCAAACATATTTTATGCTTTCAAGCATATCTTCTTCACTCTCATTCGGCAAGCCCAATATTATATGCACCACGATATTTACGCCAATGTTTTTTAGCTTTTTAACAGCTTCGTTATATACTTCTAAACTGTAACCTCGCCTTATATACTTTGCACTATCGCTATGTATTGTTTGCAACCCAAGTTCCACAAAAACAGGCTTGATTTTATTCATTTCATCAAGAAGTTTTATTACATCATCACCCAAGCAATCGGGTCTTGTGGCAATTGACAGTGCAACAATGTCAGGGTGATTTATTGCTTCACTGTATTTTGCTCTTAGTATTTCAACCGGTGCATAAGTGTTGGTAAATGCCTGAAAATATGCAATATATTTCCCGCTTTTGATTTTCTTTTCCACTATTTTTTTGCCGCTTTCAATTTGCTCGGTAATGCTTAGATTTCGGTTTTGTGCAAAATCACCACTTCCGCCTTTTGAACAAAAAATGCAACCTCTTGTATCTATTTTTCCGTCACGGTTCGGGCAGGTGAATCCGCCGTCCAAACTGATTTTGTAAACCTTTTGCCCAAATTTATCTTTCAAATATTTGTTAAAACTTAAATATTCCATATTTATCCCTCATATTATAGTAAATAAAGTATACCATAAAATATATCTAATTAAAATAAAAATTCATATTGTTATTGACTTGGTATCGCCTTTAGTTTAAAATTGATTTGATAATAATTAGTAAAGGAAGAACGAAATGAGAGTTTTTTTAAGCTGCCTTGTTTGCAGAATTGTAACTTTTGTTTTGCATAAGCTTGGCAGGGGTGCTACATCTATGCCGGGTAAGGTTGCACTTAAAGTTAAAAGAAATGTTTTAAAAGATTTATCAAAAAATACCAAGGTTATAGTTGTAACCGGTACTAATGGTAAAACCACCTCTTGCCGTATACTTGAAGAAGGTCTGAAAAAAGCAGGCAAATCATATTTTATCAATAAATCCGGCGCAAATCTTATTACGGGCGTAACTGCTTCATTTATAATGAATTCAACTGTTACCGGTAAGTGCAAAAAAGATTATGCCATTATTGAATGTGACGAAAACGCTTTTAAAGAAGTTTCAAGATATATCCATTGCGATGTTATTCTTGTAACTAATGTTTTCCGTGACCAGCTTGACCGTTACGGTGAAGTTACGCATACACTTAACGCTATTAAAGAATCGGTTAAAAACTTGCCTAATGCAATTGTTTGCCTTGATGCCGATTGCTCGTTGACTTATTCAATGTCAAAGGAAATTCCTAATAAAATCATCACTTTCGGCGTTAATGTTCCTTTTGATAAAAATGCAAAAGCACCTGAAATAAGCGACGCTAAATATTGCATTTTTTGTAAGCACGAATATGATTATACTTACCATACCTATGGTCATCTCGGCGGTTTTGTATGCAACAATTGCGGATATAAAAGGCCGCAACCTGATTTTGCGGTTGAAAGTGTAGAAGAAATGAAAAACGACCATTCCGTTGTTGTTGCAAATCTCAACGGCGACAGAAATATAATCAAGGTTAATATCGGAGGTGCGTATAATATTTATAATGCTATCGGCTGTGCGGCTGCACTAACTGCACTTGGTATTGAGCAAAAAATTATTATTGACGCTATTGAAAACTTTAACGGTGCATTCGGCAGAATGGAACATTTTAAATCCGGAAATAACACGGTTAATCTTATTCTTGTTAAAAATCCGGCAGGCTTCAGCCAAACAATGAATTTTCTAAAAAGTATTGATGATGATTTTACATTGATTCTTTCGCTTAATGATAATGCTGCCGACGGCAGAGATATAAGCTGGATTTGGGATGTCGATTTTTCAGGCATTTTTGATAAGCCTAATGTTAAAGAGCTTTATGTAACCGGTAAGCGTTGCTATGATATGGCGGTTCGTGTTAAATACGAAGGCGTAGGAAATCGCGAAATTAAGATTGTTGAAAATGAAGATTATAATAAACTTGTTGATGTTGCAACAAGTCAGGGCAGGGATGTTTATATAGTTCCTACTTATACTTCTATGATGACTATGCGCCCTGTAATTGCTAAAAGACTTGGAGGTAAAGACTTTTGGGAATGATGATTAAAATAGCACACCTTTATCCTGATATGCTTAATCTCTACGGTGATAGGGGTAATATAATCGCGTTGACTAAAAGAATGGAGCTTCGCGGTATTTCCACCCAAGTGGATAAAATCACTATGGGTAAATCTTTTAATGCCGATGATTATGATATCCTTTTTATCGGCGGCGGCCAGGATTTTGAGCAGGATGTTTTGCTTGAAGATTTGAAAAAAGGTAAAGATAAAGAAATTAAGCGTGCAATTGAAATGGGCAAGGTTATGCTCGCTATTTGCGGCGGTTACCAAATGCTTGGCAAGTATTATAAAACTCATGACGGTAAAATGCTTGAATATATCGGCGCAATTGATTTTTATACCGAGGGTAAGGATGATAGAATGATTGGCAACTTCGCCTACAAAACCAAAGAGGGTATTGAAGTAGTCGGATTTGAAAATCACAGCGGCAGAACTTATCTCGGCCAAGGTGTTGAACCGCTCGGTAAGATGATTAAAGGCTACGGCAATAACGGCGAGGACGGCACAGAAGGTGTAAGGTATAAAAATACTTTCGGCACATATTCTCACGGTCCTGTTTTGCCTAAAAATCCGCAGCTTGCCGATTTGCTTATTTCTTTGGCAGTGAAAAATAAGTATGGCTCCTGTACACTTGAGCCGCTTGATGATGAACTTGAAGATAAGGCAAGAGCGCAGGTTATGAAACTGTATATAAAATAGGAGAAAAATATGAAGCTTTATATTAAGCAAAAAGTGTTTTCAATCGGCGCTAAGTTTTCTGTTAAGGACGAAAACGGCAATGACAAATATTTTGTTGAGGGTGAGATTTTGACTCTCGGCAGGAAGCTGCATATATATGATATAAATAATAACGAGGTCGCCTTTGTCCGCCAAAAGCTTTTGACCTTTATGCCTAAGTTTACCGTTGAGGTCGGCGGCGAGGAGATTGCAGAAATAGTTAGGCAGCTTACTCTTTTTAAACCTAAGTATTATGTTGACGGCTTGTGCTGGGACGTTGATGGCGAGCTGTTTGCCCACGATTATGTTATCACTTCGGGCAATGAGGAAATCGTTTCAATCCATAAGGCATGGATGAGCTGGGGCGATACGTATGAGCTTGATATTTCAGATAATACCGACGAAATAACCGCTCTCGCAGTCGTTCTTGCGATTGATACTGTTCTCGACAGTGCCAATTACGCTGCTGCCAATAGTTGATAATAAAGAGAAACAGAAAAAAGAATTGATGAATAATAAATTTAGAGATTATTATGACAAAAAGGCTTGATTTTTCAAGCCTTTTTTGTTATAATACTTCAGCATTCGTAGAAATACAAGCGAATACGCACACACACGGGTTAAGCCTTAGGTGATTTTAATGGGCTTTTGCCATACTCGGTGTGGAGGAATTAACCTTAAAGGAGGAAATAATAATGGCAAATGTAGTTTCAATGAAACAGCTTTTAGAAGCAGGTGTTCACTTCGGACACCAAACAAGAAGATGGAACCCTAAAATGGCTGAATACATCTTCACAGAGCGTAACGGTATTTACATCATCGACCTTCAGAAAACAGTTAAGAAGCTTGATGAAGCATATATGTTCGTTCGTGACCTTGCAGCAGACGGCGGTTCAATCATTTTCGTAGGTACAAAGAAGCAGGCACAGGATTCAGTTAAGGAAGAAGCAGAGCGTTGCGCAATGCCATATGTTAACGCAAGATGGCTTGGCGGTATGCTTACAAACTTCAAGACTATCCGTGGCAGAGTTGCTCGTCTTGCACAGCTTAAGGCTATGAGAGAAGACGGAACATTTGACCTTCTTCCAAAGAAAGAAGTAGTTGGCCTTGAACTCGAAATTGAAAAGCTTGAAAAGTACCTTGGCGGTATCACAGAAATGAAGAAGATTCCTAATGCAATGTTCATCGTTGACCCACGCAAGGAAAGAATCGCTGTATCAGAAGCAATTAAGCTTGGTCTTCCAATCGTAGCTATTGTTGATACAAACTGTGACCCTGATGAAATTGACTATGTTATCCCTGGTAACGATGACGCTATCCGTGCAGTAAAGCTTATCGCAGGCGCTATTGCTAATGCTGTTATCGAAGGCAGAGACGGTAATGACACAGCAGCAGAAGAAAATGCTGAAGAAGCAAGTGAAGAGGCTGCTGAATAATTTAATATAATTATAACTATTTTATAGGAGGATAATATAATGGCATTTACAGCTCAAGATGTTAAGGCTCTTCGTGAGAAGACCGGCGTTGGTATGATGGAATGTAAGAAGGCTCTTGTTGAAGCTGACGGCGATATGGATAAGGCAGTTGACTTCCTTCGTGAAAGAGGACTTGCTGCTGCACAAAAGAAAGCAACAAGAATTGCTGCTGAAGGTGTAGTTCTTCCATATTATGATGCACAGGCTAAAAAGGGTGTTGTAGTAGAAGTTAACTCTGAAACTGACTTCGTTGCTAAAAACGAGAAATTTATGAACTTCGTAGAAGGTGTTGCAAAGACTATCCTTGCAACAAATCCTGCTGATGTTGAAGCTCTTAAGGAAGAAAAGTTTGACGGTACAGACAGAACTGTTACCGAAACTCTTAATGACCTTGTTCTTTCAATCGGTGAAAATATGAAAGTTCGTCGTTTTGAAAGAATGGACGGTATTGTTTCAACATATATTCACGGCGGCGGATCAGTAGGCGTTATGGTTGGCTTTGATGTTGCTGATGAATCAAAGGCATCTGCTCCTGAATTTGATGCTATGGGTAAGAATGTTGCTATGCAAATCGCAGCTATGAGCCCTGCATATCTTGATGAAGCTTCAGTTCCTGCTGAAGTTGTTGAACACGAAAAATCAATCCTTGCAGCTCAGATGAAAGAAGACCCTAAAATGGCTTCTAAGCCTGAAGCAGTTCTTGCTAAAATTGCTGCCGGTAAGATGGGCAAGTATTATAAAGAAAACTGCCTTGTTGACCAGGAATTCGTAAGAAGCGATTTATTCCAGGGTTCAGTTAAGGGATATGTTGATTCAGTTGCTAAGGAACTCGGCACTGAAATCAAGCTTAACGGTTTCATCAGAATGATGAAGGGCGACGGTCTCGAAAAGAGAGAAGAAAACTTCGCAGAAGAAATCGCAAAGCAAATCAACGGCTAATTAAACATTTAAGAGCATCTCGAAAGAGATGCTCTTTTTTCTTGCTTATTTTATTATAATATGATAAATTGTAAATATAAGTTTTGGTTTGGCGGGGATAATATGAACTTGAAAGATAAGACTTGCTGTTTCAGCGGGCATAGAAATTTAGGTAAATATGATTACAATTATGTTTACCAACGAACTAAAGATATAATTACTTTGCTGGCTGAAAACGGTATTGTCTATTTTGGCACGGGCGGTGCAATAGGATTTGATACCATTGCCGCAAAAGCGGTGCTTGCTGTTCGCGAGATATATCCGCAAATAAAACTTATACTCGTGCTGCCCTGCGAAGACCAGGCAAGGTATTGGAAAGCAGAAAATGTTGAGGAATATGACAAAATAAAGGAACAAGCAGACAAAATTCGATATGTATCAAAATCATATTATGACGGTTGCATTCACAAGAAAAATCGCCATATGGTAGATTGCAGTAGTATTTGCGTATGCTTTTTAACTGATTTTGAAAGCGGAACCGCCGTAACTGTTGATTACGCAATTGAAAAGGGCCTTGATGTTATAAATGTGGCTGATGAATTTGATGATGTTTTATAAATGTAAAAAAGCAGGTCTTTGACCTGCTTTCACTGTATAATAGAAATGGTTTGGCAGCTACATTACTAAAATACAAAAAAATAAAAGTATGGAAAATAATATAATTGAAGGCTTTGTTTTATGAGGTAACCCGATTTTTGCTTTTACATTTTGTTCATCTTGCAATTATTATCTGTATATGTTACACTTACTGTATAATCAATATAACAATGAAAAGAGGTAAATTTATGATTTGTAAAAATTGTTCAGCAAACATTGATGATAATGTAGCTTTCTGCCCATATTGCGGTGCGCATAATGATGCACAAGGCAGTCAGCAAAACGCACAAGGCTATCAGCAAAGTCAAAATGAATATTACAACCAAAATGAGCAGCAGAGCGGTCAATATTTTTATAACGGTCAGCAAAATCATCAATATCAACAGCAGAATACGAATTATAATCCTCAGCAGATGAATACCGAGCCTACTAAGGATAAACTTGTAGCAGGCTTGCTTGCGATTTTCATTGGCACTTTGGGAATTCATAAATTCTATCTGGGCTATACTAAAAGCGGCGTTATTATGCTTCTTGTATCACTCCTTACATTTGGCGTAGGTGCAACCGTTATGGCTGTAATAGCTCTTATTGAGGGCATACTTTACCTAACAAAATCTGACGCGGAATTTTATCAAACCTATGTTCAAAATAACAAAGAATGGTTTTAAATTTTGACTGCGAAAGGTAAAACTAAAAAATAAAATTGTACAAAGCACCGTTTTGATTGCGAAAATGATATGCACCCCAAAAGTTAGACACTTTTAGGGTGCATATCATTTTCTTGTTTTGGGGTTAATTTATTATAATTCTATTTTATCAAGTGGTGTGATGTTTAAATTCTTCAATATTTGTTTTGCTTTTTGCAAATTTTCCTTATCATCGTAAACGCTTGGTTTGTGTGCGTCAAGCCCGATTACAACATCATTTCCGACTTTGCTTACTATTTTCCAAAAATCAAGATTAGGATAATTTCTTTTAGCTGTAAAGCCCAAAAAATTAAATTCAAGCGGTATGCCGATTTTTTTAAGCTCTGTAATCATATATGTCATTTTTTTAATATATAATTCGCTGTCACCTTTAAAGTTTATTAAATCGGGATGCGCCACATAGGTGTAATATCCGCTTTTTGCGCCGAGAATTACCTGACTTATATATTTGTCAAGCACGGCAGGCGACTTAGTAGGTGAATCTGAATATATCGCATAATCCTCATATTCATTGTCAACATAATGTTGGCCCAAAATTAAATAATCATAATTAAATGTTTTTAAAAACTCAATTTCCTTTTCAAAAAGCGCAGGGTAATATTCAAGTTCAAAGCCGAGCTTAATGTCAATTTTGCCTTTGTATTTTTCTTTTAACGAATTTATACTTTTTGCATATCCTTCGGCTTCATTTGGAAGCATTCTGAAACTGCTGACATAACCGTTTGGAAAAAGATACGGTGCATGGTCGGAAAAACCGATTGTACTATATCCGTTTTGAATTGCTTTTATTACATATTCTTCATCTTTTCCGCTTGCGTGGTGGCAACGGTATGTATGGGTGTGAAGATTAAACATTTATTTCACGCTTTCGATAAATTTAATGAAGTCTTTTTTGCCTTTTTCATCACGGGAGTATACGCCGCACTGTTCAAGAATAGAAGTAAATACTATTCCGATTTCTTTTTGCAAAATCTCCTCGCAATTGTCTGCTGTGATGTCGTATTTATTCATAATCATATCTGCCCAGTCTTTGTGGCTTGCAATTGCATCAATTTTGCTGATGTCTTTGCCTTGCAACATAGCATCTTTTAAAAGTGCCATTTCATTTTTTAATCTGCTTGGCAAAACTGCAAGTCCCATAACTTCAATAAGGCCGATGTTTTCCTTTTTAATATGATGATATTCAGGATGCGGATGGTAAAAACCTAAAGGACATTCATCAGTAGTAATATTATTTCTTAAAACTAAATCAAATTCGAATTTGCCGTCCCTCATTCTTGCAATCGGGGTAATGGTGTTGTGCTTTTCACCGTCCGTTTCGGCATAAATGAATGAGTTCTCGTCTGTATATCCTCTCCAAGCGGTGAGAATTTTATCTGCAAGCTCAACAAGCCTTTCCTTGCTTTTACTTGAAATACGGATAACACTCATAGGCCATTTTACAATTCCTGCTTCTACATCTTCAAAACCGCTGAATTTAACTTGCGTTTCGATAGGCGCTTTTGCCATTGCGAATTCATAATTGCCGCCCTGAAAATGCTCGTGTGTAAGTATTGAACCGCCTACAATAGGCAAATCTGCATTTGAGCCGATAAAATAATGTGGAAAAAGCTCAATAAAATCAAGCAACTTTTCAAATGCGCTTCTGTCAATTTTCATCGGTGTATGTTCACTGTTAAACACAATGCAATGCTCATTATAATATACATACGGTGAATACTGAAGATAGAAATCATCACCGCCGAGCACCATAGGTATAATTCTGTGATTTTGGCGTGCCGGGTGATTTACTCTGCCGGCATATCCCTCATTTTCCTTGCATAAAAGGCATTTTGGATATGATGCACTTTTCATTTTAAGCGCAGCGGCAATGGCTTTAGGGTCTTTTTCAGGTTTTGACAGATTTATGGTAATGTCAATATCACCATATTCAGTTTTAGTAATCCATTTTAAATCATTTTTTATTCTGTAACGCCTTATGTAATTGCTGTCTTGGCTTAATTTGTAGTAAAAATCAGTTGCACATTTTGGCGATTTTTCATAAAGAGAATTGAATTTGCTGATGACATTACTTGGCCTTGGGGTAATAAGCCCCATAATCTTTGTGTCAAAAAGGTCACGGTAAACAACACTGTCTTCACAAAGCCCGCTTGAAACAGCATAATCTAATATGACAGCCAAGATTTTTTCAAGGTCGTTTTCTTTTGCTTCGCATTCTTCGTAAGTGTCAATGCTTAAAGCTTCGCAAATTTGGTTAGTTGCCCAAATTTCATCTTCCTTTTCAATCATTTGGTTATTGATTGCATAATTAACAAGTGATTTTATCGCTTCAAAAATATTCATTTGATTCTCTCTTTTCTGATTTTTTCGTTTATATTATAATGTTTACTTATATTATTTTCAATATCTATTATGGATTTTTACAAATATATTTTGATAAACTTAATTTGCTTTTGATAAATACTTATGATATACTTAAAAAGAGGTGGTTTTATGGATAATTTAAATCTTTTTAATAACAAAGCGGAAAATTATGTAAAAGCAAGGCCAAACTATGCCAAAACGCTTATTGAAAAGCTTAAAACTTATAATCTCGGCAATGAAAGTACAGTTGCGGATATTGGTTGCGGTACAGGCATATTTGCCCGCCAATTGTTAGAAATCGGAGCAAAGGTTTACGGTGTTGAAATAAATGCAGAGATGCGAAGCAAGGCAGAGGTGAATCTTGCCGCTTTCAATAATTTTGTGAGCGTAAATGCTTGCGCAGAAAATACAAATCTTGACGATGATAGCGTTGATTTTATTACCTGTGCGCAGTCTTTTCACTGGTTTGATAAGAAAAAATTCAAAGCTGAATGTAAAAGAATTTTAAATTGCAACGGTTATGTTGCACTTGTTTGGAATACGAGGGATAATGACGCCCAAAGTGTAAAAGAACTATCCGATTTGACC
>ERZ791861.282-NODE-282-length-34478-cov-3.468146_pt1 | contig 34478 bp, 17 predicted proteins | sample MGYA00510283_ERZ791861 | MGnify/ENA primary metagenome ERZ791861 (study PRJEB30046, sample SAMN00792074) | human gut metagenome | study: EMG produced TPA metagenomics assembly of the A metagenome-wide association study of gut microbiota in type 2...
GTACCCTCGTACAGCTCCCACTCGCAAAATACAAAATTTATCTCACTTTCTCAAAATCTATCAGCGTGTAGAAATCTATTATTTGACTTTTTCTACACGCTGCACCCGATAGTTTGGCTATCGGGTTGTTTTTTAGGTGGAATGAATTATGAAAAACAAAGCAGGACTTTATATACACATTCCCTTTTGCAAATCAAAATGCCCCTATTGTGATTTTTACTCTGTAAAATATGATGAAAGCCTTGCAGAGAAATACACAGATGAGTTAATCAAAACTATGGGCGATTACACCGGTGAATTTGATACGGTTTACTTTGGCGGCGGAACTCCGTCAATATTAGATTATAACTTAATCGGCAAGATATTATCGGCAGTAAAAGAACATTTTGATATTGACAAAAATGCCGAAATCACCATAGAATGCAACCCATCAAAAAATCTTGAAAAAGACTTTTACAACTATGCCGAATACGGAATAAACAGAGTGAGCATAGGTATGCAAAGTGCAAGAAATGAAGAACGCTTTGCCCTTGGCAGAAGTGCGGGGCAGGCAGAGGTTAAAAAAGCTGTATTTGACGCCAAGACGGCCGGAATAACCAATATCAGCCTTGATGTTATGCTTGGCACTCCGAAGCAAAGCCTTGCCTCACTTGAAGAAACATTTGAATTTATTGATAAAGTGAATGTAAGCCACATAAGTGCATATATGTTGAAAATTGAAGAAGGCACACGCTTTTACGATATTAAAGAAAGACTTGCACTGCCGAATGAAGACACTGTTTGCGAAATGTATTTAAAAACAATATCATCCTTAAAATCACTCGGCTTTAATCAATATGAAATAAGCAATTTTTCAAAACCGTCATTTGAAAGCCGGCACAATACAAAATATTGGATATTGGATGATTATTTAGGCTTGGGAAAAAGTGCACATTCGTTTTGGGGCGGCAAGAGATTTTATTATGATACAGATTGGTCGCTGAAAAGCGATGGCGAAGTCGATTATGAAGAAGAGCGAATAATGCTCGGATTAAGGCTTAACAAAGGGATTGACAAAAAATTTATTAAAAAAGACTTTTCATCATTTATAAAAATGGGATTGATGAAAGAAACGGGCAATAATATTGCGCTGACGCCCGAGGGAATGTTAGTATCCAATTTAATAATCAGCGAACTTTTGTAAATAATACCCTTGGGGTGAATTTATGAAAGAAGACAAATACAAGAAAAAATATAACCTTAACAAAAACAATGACTTGACAAATAAATATTTGACTTCCATATCAAATCCGACTGTACAGCCTGACAGAAAAACCGAAATGGGTGTACCTATACCGGATACTCAAAATGTGGAATATTCAAAGGAATACGAAGAAGAAAACAAATTATAAATTTCTACACGCTGGTAGACTTTGAGAAAGTGAGATAAATTTTGTATTTTGTGAGTGGGTGCTGTTTTATTCTCACTTGCTACGAAACAGTACACCGTACTGTTTCTGCCAAATTCATAAATGAATTTGGAGCCTCGTGTCTCTTGTGCTTTGCACAATTCACTCCCCCGAGCAAAAGACAAAAAGCACCAAAAATAGCTTGGACTCGATGTCCAAGCTTTTTTGGCACTTTATCGACAGTAGCTATTATTTTATTACTTTATATCCTGCGTCTGTTATAGCTTTTTCAAGTACGGATAAATCCACATCTTTTTCAAGTTCTGCCACTGCTTCGCACTTTTCGTGGCTTGCAGTTGCTTCTTTTACACCATCAATTGCTTCAAGTGCTTTTTTAACAGCTGCCTCGCAATGCGGGCACATCATACCCTCTACCTTAATAGTTTTAATCACAGTTTTTTCCTCCTTATTATTATCAGCAGTGATATTAAGTTTAATGTCAACTGCTTTTTTCTTTTTATCGTGCTTTGATGAATGAATATCAACAAGATTAAGCCTAAGCGCATTAGTTACAACACAAAAGCTTGAAAGGCTCATAGCCAATGCGCCGAACATCGGATTAAGCGTCCAGCCAAATATCGGAATCCATACACCTGCTGCAAGCGGAATACCGATAACATTATAAATAAATGCCCAAAACAAATTTTCGTGTATATTTGTAAGTGTTTTTCTGCTTAATCTGATTGCAGATGAAACATCGGTAAGCTTGCTGTTCATCAATACAACATCGGCGGCATCAATTGCAACATCAGTGCCTGCACCGATAGCAATGCCCACATTTGCACGGGTAAGTGCCGGTGCGTCGTTTATTCCGTCGCCCACCATTGCAACCTTTCCGAATGACATCAATTCCTTAATAACATTCTCTTTTCCGTCGGGCAAAACATCGGAAATAACATTATCAACACCAATCTGCTTACCGATTGCCTTGGCTGTTTTTTCATTATCGCCGGTAAGCATTACAACGCGAATACCCATATTTTGCAATTCTTTTATAGCTTTCGGGCTTTCCTCTTTAATAACATCGGCAACTGCTATTATGCCGAGAAGTTCATCATCACAGGCGAAAAACAGCGGTGTTTTGCCCTCTTTTGAAAGCGAACTTGCTTTTTCCCTAATTGTATCATCAACACTGATTTGGCTTGAGATAAATTTAAGGCTTCCGCCGATAATTTTTTTATCACCTGCATTTGCAGCTAATCCGTTACCTGCAAGTGCTTTAAATTCATCAGTTTCAAAGCTGTCAACTTCAGCATCCTGCGCATAATCGCAAATTGCTTTTGCAAGCGGATGCTCGCTTTTCTTTTCAAGTGAATATGCATAGCTTAAAAGTTTGCTTTTTTCTGCTTTAACAGGAATAATATCAGTGACTTTAGGTTCGCCCTTTGTGATTGTGCCTGTTTTATCAAGAGCCACAATTTGTATTCTGCCGGCTTCTTCAAGTGATGCCGCAGTTTTAAACAAAATGCCTGATTTTGCACCCTTACCATTGCCAACCATAACTGCAACGGGAGTTGCAAGGCCGAGCGCACATGGGCAGCTGATTACAAGCACTGAAATTCCGCGTGCAAGCGCATATCCGAAGCTTTGCCCAACAGCAAGCCAAACGCAAAATGCAACAAATGCAATTACTATTACACAAGGAACAAATACACCCGATACCCTATCGGCAATTTTTGAAATCGGTGCTTTTGTTGCCGAAGCGTCACTAACCATTTTTATAATTTGCGATAATGTTGTATCTTCGCCTACGGCAGTTGCGCGGCATTTAATATATCCTGATTGATTTATTGTAGCGCCTGATACTTTATCCCCCATAGCTTTATCAACCGGAATACTTTCACCTGTTAATGCCGACTCGTCAACAGCGGTTTCGCCCTCAATAATTACCGCGTCAACCGGTACGCTTTCACCCGGTTTTACTACAAATATATCATTCAGCATTACATCTGAAACCGGGATAACAACTTCCTTTTCATCCCTAATTACAGTCGCATTTTTAGGTGCTAAATTCATCAGTGATTTTAAAGCATTGGTGGTTTTGCCTTTTGAATACGATTCAAGCATTTTGCCGACTGTAATAAGAGTTAAAATCATTGCAGATGATTCAAAATAGAATTCGTGCATAAGGCTCATAACTTTTTCACTGTCACCTGCAAGCTGGGCAGATGTCATCAAAAAAAGCTGAACCGTACTGTAAGCAAATGAAGCAGACGCACCGAGTGCCACAAGCGTATCCATATTTGGACTTCTGTGAATTATACCTTTAAATCCGTTTATAAAAAACTTCTGGTTTATAACCATAATTATAACAGTTAAAAGAAGCTGTGCAAGCCCCATTGCGATATGATTATCTTGCATAAATGCAGGCAATTTCCAGCCCCACATCATATGCCCCATTGAAATATACATTAGCGGTGCAAGAAAAATAACAGACCAAATAAGCCTATTTCTTATCTTCGGTGTTTGGGTATCTTTAAGCTCATCATCAGGCATAGCTTTTGATTTTTTATCACCTGTTTTCAAGCTTGCACCGTATCCGGCTTTTTCAACGGCAGCTATAATCGTTTCATCACTTGCTGTACCCTCAACCCCCATTGAATTAGTCAGTAAATTAACTGCGCAGTTTTCAACTCCGTCAACACCGCTTACTGCCTTTTCAACCCTAGCACTGCAAGCCGCACAGCTCATTCCCGTTACATTATACTGTTTCAATACATCACCTCAAAATCATTTCATAAGTTTTTGAAGAGTTTTTAAAAGGTCGTCAACTGTTTCATTTTTCCCAGCTTTAATATCATCCGTAACACAGGTTTTAATATGCGTGGAAAGAAGCTCTTTATTAAAAGAATTCAGCGCGGCATTAACAGCAGACACCTGCGTTATAATATCTGTACAATAGGCATCTTCTTCAAGCATACGCTTTATACCTCTTATTTGCCCCTCAATTCTGTTTAAACGATTGATAAGTGCTTTTTGCTCTTCTTCATTTCTGTGCTTTTTCTTATGGCAACAGCATTCATTTTTATTATCCATATATTACTCCTTATACCCCGTTAGGGTATTTTTATTATATACCCCTATACCGTATTTGTCAACAGCAAAAAAATAAGATGAATAGTAACTATTCATCTTATTAGCTATTTAGTTTTGCTTGCGTACAATATCATATTCAGAACCACTCGGTCTGAAATAGCGGCAGGTTTTATTCTGCTCTTCGCAAAAGCGAACATATTCATCCTCATCAAGCACAAGTGAGCAAAAACACTCGTCCGTTTCCTCGTCATATTCATTATACCAGCATTTTTCACACAGTAAGTCCAAAATCATCCCTCTTTCACATATTCCAAAATAATAAAAGAAGCAGTAAGTTCGATATTTTCAACATTATCAAGCTTTGCTTTATCAGCCTCACTCGTTCTGTAAAAATAAGGCGTCATTGAAAACAATGTTTTTAAATCCTTTTGTGAAATATCAAATTTATCTGATATTTTATTTTTTGATTTCAGCTTTAAAAGTTCGGTTTGCGGCGCTTTTTCATCATTCTTATAAGGTGTTGAATAAAGAATATTTTTAAGTTCAATCAAATGGTCTTCACCCGGAATAACACTTAAAAGCCGCCCGCCTTTTTTCAAAACACGATAAAATTCTTTTTCATTAAACGGGGCAAAAAGATGCATTGCTGTATCAATCGATTCATCTTCAACAGGGATATTTGCAAGGTTTGCAACAAAATAATTATGTTCCTTTCTTGCCGAAGCTGCAAGGCGCACCATTTCACGACTTATATCAAAGCCATAAAGTTCGCCCTGATATTCATCATAATACCCCTCACCGCAGCAAATATCAAGCACTGTACCGCCAAGCTTTGAGGTAACATAATCACGCAAAAACGAATAATAACCTTTTTGCAAAAATTCCCTTCTTGAATGTACCGACTCCCTGCTGTCACCCTTTTTATCACCGCTTTTATTTGTAAGCAAAAGATTTACATATCCTTGCTTTGCAATATCAAAGCTGTGGCTGTTAGCACATTTAAAAGCCTTACCGTCAATATTTAATTTTTCACCGCAAACAGGACAAGTCAAAATGTTCATAAATGCCACCTAAAATATTACCTATCAAAACGGGCGACCAACGGCCGCCCCTGCATATGAATTTATATTAGTGGTGGAAAAGACGAATTCCCGTCATTGCCATTGCAATACCGAAATTATCGCAACATTCAATTACAGCACCGTCACGAACAGAGCCGCCCGGTTGAGCGATATACTTAACACCGGAGCGAACAGCGCGCTCAATATTATCTTCAAACGGGAAGAAAGCGTCAGAGCCGAGAGCAACATCAGTCATCTTTTCATGCCAAGCCTTCTTTTCATCAGCAGTAAAAGGTTCAGGGCAAGATGTAAAGTATCTTTGCCATACTCCGTCTTTAAGCAAATCTTCATATTCATCTGAAATATAAAGGTCAATAGCATTATCAGCTTCACATTTGCGAAGACCTTCAATAAACGGAAGATTAAGCACCTTTTCATTATGACGAAGCCAAAGATTATCGGCCTTATTGCCTGCAAGGCGTGTGCAGTGAATACGGCTTTGCTGGCCTGCACCTACACCGATAGTTTGCCCGCCCGATGCAAAGCAAACTGAATTTGACTGAGTATATTTAAGAGTGATAAGTGATATAAGAAGGTCGATTTTTGCAATTTCCGGTATATCCTTAATCTTTGTAGGCATATCGTCAAAGAGTGCCATAGTGAGCTTTGAATCATTTCTCTTTTGCTCAAACTTAATGCCGAAAACCTGCTTTGTTTCCATTTCTTCAGGCTGATAATCAGGGTTCATCTTAATAATAAGATAATTTCCTCTTCTCTTTGCCTTGAGAATTTCAAGTGCTTCATCAGAATATGACGGAGCAATAATACCGTCGCTTACTTCTTTTACAAGGAATTTTGCAACACTCGCGTCACATTCATCACTTAATGCAACAAAATCACCGAAAGAAGAAACTCTGTCACATCCCCTTGCACGAACATAAGCCTGCGCAATCGGAGATAACTCTAAATCATCAGGCACCATACACACTTTGCGGTCAACTTCACTAAGCGGCTGAGCAACTGCTGCACCGGCAGGTGAAACATGCTTGAACGAAGCCGCACTCGGCAATCCTGTTGCTTCCTTAAGTTCTCTTACAAGTTGCCAAGAATTAAAAGCATCAAGAAGATTGATATATCCTGCTGCACCGTTCAAAATTTCAAAAGGAAGTTCTTTTCCGTCCATATGAATTCTTGCAGGATTTTGATTTGGGTTACAACCGTATTTAAGCTTATACTCTGTCATCTTTACATCACCTTTCAGTAATTTATAATTTAGATATAATATTTTATACCATTACATTGAAAAATGCAATAGAGAATGATACAATAAATCACGGTGATACAAAATGAACGGAATTTTATTAGTAAATCACTTTTTAAAAGGTGAAAAATACAGCACTTTGCACAATCATCTTGTTTCTGCGGCAAAAAAGTGCAGCATAAATCTTGATATTAAAACCAATTTGGAACTTGCCACACAAAATGCAAATGCAGATTTTGTGCTTTTTTGGGATAAGGATATTAACCTTGCAAAAAGGCTTGAAAAAAGCAATATTCCGGTTTTCAACAGTGCAAGTGCAATTGAAAAATGCGATGATAAGGGGCTTACTTACATTGAGCTTGATAAAATCGTGCCGCAACCTAAAACTCTAATATCGCCTAAATGTTACTTTAAATCGGATATGAGCGAATTTGTAAAAAAAGCTATTGATATACTTGGCTTACCGCTTGTTTTTAAAGAATCTTTCGGTTCTTTCGGCGCGCAGGTATTTTTATGCAACAGTGAAAATGATATATATTCCCACATAAGTGATAAGCCTTTTATTTTACAAAAATTCATCAAAGAAAGCAAAGGAACGGATAAAAGAATTGAAATTATCGGCGGAGAATACATATGTGCGGCAAGGCGTGAAAACAAAAATGATTTTCGTTCAAATGTTACAAACGGCGGCACAATGACACCTTGCACCCCAAGCAAAGCTGAAATTGAAACTGCAATTAAAGCGTGCAACACGCTCGGCTTAACCTTTGGCGGAGTTGACATATTAGATGACGGAAGCGTGTGCGAAGTGAATTCAAATGCGCATATAATAAACATTATGAATTCAACAAAAATTGACATTGCACCATATATTTTTGAAACAATTAAAGGTAAAATCTTATGAGCGGAATACTGATTTACAGTGAAAAAGAAGCAAAGCGAAATATATTTGCAATTAACAAATTCAAAGAAAATCTTGATATAAAGCTTGCGGATGAAAATTATGACGGAAAAGCCGATTTTGTGATAAACAGAACAAACAATTACATAATTGCACAAAAATTTGAGCAAAAAGGAATTCGTGTTTTTAACCCATCAAGCCTATCTATGCTTGCTAACAACAAGCAGCTTTGCTATGAATTTATGTATAAAAACGGTATTGAAATTTTGCCGATAAATTACAGTGAAATTCCTGCTGTAAAAAAGCCGATTGACGGACACGGCGGGCAAAATGTAACAATGATAAATAAAAAAGAAAAATTTGAACCCGGTTTTGTTTACCAAAAGCCTTGTGCCACACTCGGCAAAGATTTGCGTGTTTGGGCAATAGGCGGAAAAATCATTACAGCCATATTGCGTGAAAGCGATACCGATTTTCGCTCTAATTTTTGCCTTGGCGGAAAAGCCACACCGTATGAATTAAATCACGATGAAACCGCACTTGTAAAAAAAGTGCTGTCACTAATAAAAAGTGATTATATAGGAATTGATTTTCTGTTTGACAATGGGCATTTGATATTTAATGAAATAGAAGATACCGTCGGCGCACGAATGGTATATGATAAAACAGATATTGATATTATTAAACTTTACTGTAACTACATAAAGAAAGAAGTTGGCACAAAGTAGCGTGCCAACTTCTTTTATTTAACAATTTTGTGCTTAACTCTTGATGCCGCAATTCTTGCTGCTGACGAATTATCGTACCAATTAAGCCTTTTATTCAGTTTTCTCTGTTCTGATTTTAAGCCTTTGATTTCAGCTTTTAATTCCTTTTTATCTTCATTAAGAGTATCAACTGCCTTTTTCTGCTCTTTCATAAGAAGCTCATTACCAAATGCGATTCGCTCTATCATTTCATTTGGAGGGCAGGTTGTAAGAGAATGAACAGGGCCTTCAAACTCAATATTTTTAATCTTTTCATCAAAAGGAACGACTGTTCTGTTTTTATCTTGATAAATATGCGGCAAACCGTTAGCATTAAGGAAATCAACAAAATGCCAAAAGCGTTGTTCGTGGCCGTCATTCACCTGTGAAAAATCTGTTTTTTCATATATATCAAAAATATCTGTATTTTCATCAACTTCGCTTGCCGGCATATTAGGAACATTGTGATATTCCGCAAGCTCCCTGATTCTTGCGTCGGTTGGAAATACGAAGCTCGGTACACCGGAAAGGATACTTCCTACCGCACCATGAATTCGTGTGCCATAGTTAAAATCAATATTTTTATTAAATTCAAGAATACTTGGTAAATTGATAAAGAATCTCGCCCTATCGTTAACAAAAACTTCGTCATTTATTAAATGAGGGTAAAGCACTTGCGAATCATTAGTTATAGGAAGCGGTATACCGAGATACATCAATCTCAAATCATCCACAAATTGCGGCATAAAATAATAATTAGGAAGCAACTCCCTGTTTTTAATCATAAACTCTTTAAAGTTTACCGGATTTGCCACAGAACCTGTAACGCAAACCGCACTTTCATTAGTAAGCGGCTTTTTATCCCTAACGGTTAAACCAGGGCCAAACATAGCAAATGATGGGCAACCCGTTACATCAATTTCATTACTGCCAAAGCCTAAATGCTTTAAATAACTTTCGGTTATTGCACCCCTTACGCCTACGCTTGCAGAGTGGTTAAGCACCGCGGTAATAAACTTCTTTGCACATTCATCGTATATATGCTCCTCTGTAACATCAGGCTCATAAGGCATTTGAATGCCGATACCTGTTACAACCACCGGAATAGTTAATTTTTCAATAATACTTGTCCACATTCCCATACACTGCATAAACTGCTTTCTAAACGAGTTTGCCATAGGAAGAACAAGATAATCGTAATTTTCGTTTATATATTCAGCCTGAACTTTACCGTGTGCCACTTCCTTATCAGCAAGGAAGTCAATTTCAACATCTTCGGTATAAAGTGTTCTTGTCATACTATATGCAAAAAGAAGATTGCCTGTATTGTTACCAATTACTTTTTTGCAGATAACATCAATAGGTTTGTGAACAGCGAATGGAGAAACACTCGCTCTCATTAAAATTCTTTTCTTCATAAATACTCCTAAATTCAAATTGTACTATATTTATAACGAGATAAAGATATTATAATACTTATTATAAACATTGTCAATTTATATGGCAAAAGAAAAAGAGCTTCCCATAAGGAAAGCTCTTTAATAAATAGCTTTTAAGATTAGCCAAGTTCTGAGAAGTACTTGATTGTTCTAACCATCTGTGATGTGTATGAGTTTTCGTTATCATACCAAGAAACAACCTGAACTTCATATGTGTCATCAGCTACTTTAAGAACCATTGTCTGAGTTGAATCAAAGAGTGAACCATATCTCATACCAACGATATCTGAAGAAACGATAAGGTCTTCATTGTAACCGAATGATTCTGTTGCTTCAGCCTTCATAGCTGCGTTGATAGCATCAACTGTAACTTCCTTGTCAGTCTTAATAACTGCTGTAAGGATTGTTGTTGAACCTGTTGGAGTAGGAACTCTCTGAGCAGAACCGATAAGCTTACCGTTAAGTTCAGGAATTACAAGACCGATAGCCTTTGCAGCACCTGTTGAGTTAGGAACGATGTTAACAGCACCTGCACGAGCACGGCGAAGGTCACCCTTTCTCTGAGGACCGTCAAGAATCATCTGATCGCCTGTGTAAGCGTGGATTGTGCACATGATACCACTCTGGATAGGAGCGAAATCGTTAAGAGCCTTAGCCATAGGAGCAAGGCAGTTAGTTGTGCAAGATGCAGCAGAAATAACTGTATCTTCAGCTGTAAGTGTGTCATGGTTTACATTGTAAACGATTGTTGGAAGATCGTTACCTGCAGGAGCTGAAATAACAACCTTACGAGCGCCTGCCTGAATATGAGCAGAAGCCTTTTCTTTTGATGTATAGAAACCTGTACATTCAAGAACAACATCAACACCAAGTTCGCCCCAAGGAAGGTCAGCAGCGTTAGGCATTTTGTAAATAACAATTTTCTTACCGTCAACTACAATGTAGTTATCTTCGCCTTCACCTTCATGGAAGTCAACAGTGTGACCCTGAGCAACATAGTTACCCTGTGATGAGTCATACTTAAGAAGATGAGCAAGCATCTTTGCACTTGTAAGATCGTTGATAGCAACTACTTCGTAGCCTTCTGCACCAAACATCTGGCGGAAAGCAAGACGACCGATACGGCCGAAACCATTAATAGCAACTTTTACCATTGGAATTTACCTCCGAATATAATTTAAAGTTTTATTGCTTTTATGCACTATTTATTTTATACTGTTTGTCCTCATAAATCAAGATAAAATTGTATTTTTTACACTTTATACAAAAACAAGTGTATTTATTCAAGTGTTATTGTTATTTATTTAACGAACTATTTATAATTGGGTCACAGATGAATTATATTTATGCCTTTTGGTTGCAATTTCAATTAAAATTTGTTAAAATTCATATTAGTAAAAACAAAGGATGTTATATATGTTTGTAGATATTGCTAAAATTAAGATAAAAGCCGGTGACGGCGGTGCAGGCGCAGTAGCATTTCACAGGGAAAAATATGTGGCTGCCGGCGGACCTGACGGCGGTGACGGAGGAAAAGGCGGAGATGTTGTATTTGTAGTTGATGACAACCTTGCAACCCTTGCCGATTTCAGATATAAAAGAAAATATGTAGCCAAAAACGGTGAAAACGGACGCGGCTCACGCCAATACGGTAAAAAAGCGCCGGACCTTGAAATCAAAGTGCCGAGGGGTACTATCATTCGCGAAGCAAATTCAGGCGCAGTTATGGCTGATATGAGTAAGACTGACAGATTTGTAGCTGCTAAAGGCGGAAAAGGCGGCTGGGGAAACATTCATTTTGCAACTCCGACCCGCCAAGTACCGCGATTTGCAAAGCCGGGTGTACCGGGTGAAGAATGGGAAGTTTCGCTTGAGCTTAAGCTTCTTGCCGATGTGGGACTTTTAGGTTATCCGTCAGTAGGCAAATCAAGCCTTATATCAGTAGTAAGCCAAGCAAAGCCTAAAATCGGCGATTATCACTTTACAACCCTTGTGCCAAACTTGGGTGTTGTATCAATGGGTGAGGGCAACTCATTTGTTATAGCAGATATTCCGGGGCTTATTGAAGGTGCAAGCGAAGGTGTCGGACTCGGGCATGAATTTTTGCGACATGTTGAGCGTTGCAGGCTTCTTGTACACATTGTTGATGTAAGCGGCAGCGAAGGCAGAGACCCTATTGAAGATTTTGAAAAAATCAATGAGGAGCTTGTAAAGTTCAACCCCGAACTTGCAAAGCAACCGCAAATAGTTGCCGGAAATAAAATTGATATGGCTGAGCCTGAACAAATCGAAAGATTTAAAAAATATGTTGAAGACAAGGGATATGACTATTATTCTATCTGTGCGCCGATCATGGAAGGTACAAAGGAACTTATGAATGCGGTTTGGAACAAGTTGCAGACCTTGCCTCCTATTAAAGAATATGAAGTTGAAGAAATTCCGTTTGAAGCATTGGTTAAAGATGATAAAGGCTTTAAAATCACCCAAGTTGATGAACATTACTTTCTTGTGGAAGCAAGTTGGTTTCCAAAAGTTCTCAAAGGGATTGATATTGAAGATTACGAAGCACTGCAATATATGCAACGAGTATTAGAAAAGAGCGGAATTTTCAATGCGCTTCGAGAAAAAGGAATTGAGGAGGGTGACATTGTTTCACTCTATGACATAGAGTTTGAATATGTGCCTTAATAAATATGAGATTTGTAGACAAAGATGTTAATGCAAAGCAATTAAGCCCGCTTAATTTGGCATTTATAGGCGATTGCATTTATGAAATACTTGTGCGTGAAACACTTGTGCTTGATGCCAATCGCCCCGTAAATGATTTGCACAAGGAAAGTGTAAAGTATGTTTCGGCAAAAGCACAAACCGTTGCTTTTGAAAAAATCAAGGATGATTTAACCGAAGACGAACTTGCGATTTTCAAGCGCGGGCGCAATGCTAAAGTGGGCCATTCCCCAAAAAGTGCAACTGACGGTGAGTACCACTGCGCCACCGGAGTAGAAGCGTTATTCGGCTATTTATACTTAAATAATGAAATTGACAGAATAAAAGAACTTTTTTCTAAAATTAACTCTTGACATTCTGCCCTACTTGTTATATAATCAATATCGCTGACGGGAGCATAGCTCAGCTGGGAGAGCATCTGCCTTACAAGCAGAGGGTCACAGGTTCGAGCCCTGTTGTTCCCACCAAATAAAAAAGACATCCATATGGATGTCTTTTCTATTTTATAGAATACTTTCTGCTCGAAACTGTGACAAGATACTCCAAATTCTGCGAACAACGAGAGCAAAGAATTTGGGAAAAACAGTTCGGGGAACTGTTTTGTAGTATCTTTGTTTCTTATAAGAGCCCTGTTTAATTATTTTCTTTTGTTTATGGGTTAGAATTTTGCTCGAACATGTGACGCGTCAAAAGCAATTCCGTGTTTGAATGAACTTCTTTGAAATTCATAATAAACACTCTATTTCTTTCTCCTTTTCCCCAAAAAGCTTACGCTTTTTAGGGACCCCATAGTTCCAAATTCTGCGAACAACGAGAGCAAAGGATTTGGGAAAAACAGTTCGGGGAACTGTTTTGCAGTATCTTTGTTTCTTATAAGAGCCCTGTTCAATTGTTTCCTTTTTGTTTATGGGTGAGAATTCTGCTCGAACCTGTGACGCGTCCTCGTCGTCGCAAGTTGCATATCGTTCAAAATAACTTTAAGTTATTTTTCGCTCATTCCACTGCTCCGCCTCTCAAAATCTGTCGTACAGCAGTGCGTCGGATTTTGTATTACTTTTAATTCAGTTTATCAACAGTATAAAAGCCATCGGTTTTTAACCGATGGCTTTGTTTTATGTCAACCAAAATCTTATGCTGCTTACACCTTTATTTTATTAGTTTATAAAAAGCAAAAGGAGACGGTATTTCTACCGTCTCCCATAGCTTTATTTCAATGTCAGATTGAAAAGGCTGTATTAGTCTAAACCGCCCTCTACATCTTCTCTACCTGTTGTTGATGTAGTTACAACATCATATGTTTTGAATTCATCAATCTGTGACATTGGCTTTGTGTAAAGCTCTTTCATTGGTTTTCCTCCCAAATTTACCGGTGCCTTACCCCTGCCGATTAGGCAGAGGCAATAGCATCAATAAATTATAATTTGTTAGTGATAAGTGTAAGATTTAACTTCAGAAATTGCTTTCTTCAAAGTGCCATCAGCAGTCTTTGTGATAACAAATGCTGCAGCTGAAACCTTACCGTCTTTCTTAGAAAGACCATATCTAAGAGAAATATCTGCTGCTGAATTCTTAGTATAAGCAATCTTTACAGTACCTGCATTAGCGTCTGCACCCTTATTGCCAACATTATCAAGTGTGAGTTCAGAATCAGCTAAATTCTTACCATAAATGAAGCCCTGCTTAACTACTGTTTCGCCAGGAGCAACATTACGAGATGCAGCAAATGAAACCTGAACAGAACCAGCAATTTCATTTACGCCTGTAATTACAACTGTTGTTTTCTGCTCAACTACATTATCAACAGCTACAAGATTCATATCTGAACCGCAGAAGAATGTGTAAGTATCGCCATAAGCAACTGTTACACCGTCAACCTGCCATGCTGCAACGCCGTCCTTATGAACGCTAACCTTAGCGTCATAAGCAACTGTTGCAGGGCTTGCTGTTTCTACACCGTCTACTGTGAGAGTAGCACCTTCAGGAGCAGTTACTGTGTACTTAGCAACATCGTCCTTCTTATACTGAGCATAGATTGTAGCACCGTCTGTGAGTTTGCTGATTTCTTCTTCGTTCATTGACCAACCTGTGAATGTGTAACCAATAAGTGTTGGAGCTGTAGGAACCTTAATATCAGCACCGCTTGTTACAGGCTGAGTTGAAATAACATTACCATATGGGTCAACAAATACTACTGTGAATGTTTCATCAACCTTTTCAGCAAATACAGCTTCGTAAGTGATGTTAGCTGTTGCAACTGTTTTATATGTTTCATCAGTTGAAACAATCTTTGTGCCAACTTTCCAGCCTACGAATTCGCCTGTTTCGTTATTAGCTTTAGCAGTAAGAACTACATCGTCACCAACTGCAAGTCTTGCGTTAGCACCGTTTGTAGCATCAGCACCGTTAAGAGTTGTTGTGCCAAGTTTTGTTGAAGCAACTGTTACAACTACACCTGCATCAAGCTTAGCAACTGCATCTTTAAGAGCAGCTGTTGCAGCGTCTACAGCTTCCTGTGTTGTGTAAGCTTCAACTGTAGCCTGAGCATTAGCCTTAAGAGCTTCTGCTACCTTTGCGTAAGAAGCTGCTGTGAAATCATCAGCTTTTACATTCTGTGCAGCTTCAAGTGCATTATAGTATTCTGTACCGTTAAGCTTATCAATCGGAAGTGTTGATACATGACCACAATCAGGGCAAGTAGCTGTCTTAGAACCTTCTGCCTTAATTGTAGGCTGAGTAACGGTTTCGTAATTAAGAGTACAATCATCTACTTTGTCGCTACCAACTTCAGTAAATACAAAACCATCCTGTGACCATGTATAAGTTGTTGTTGTATGAGTACCGTTCTTATTATCGGTAACCTTAGCAGGAGTGTTATCAAAGTTAACAGGTGTTTCGCCCTTATTAACAGTTTGAGGTTTAGATGTACCGTCAATGAAGTTATAAGTATAAGTTTCAGTTGTAGGATTAGCTACAAGATCTTTAACTGCAGCTTTAAGTGCAGCTGTTGCAGCGTCAACATCTTCCTGTGATGTATAAGCACCAACTGTTGCTTCATCATAAGCAGCAAGTGCTTCTGTTACCTTAGCATAAGAATCTGCTGTATACTTAGAAGCGTCAACATCCTTTGCAGCCTTGAGTGCATCTCTGTAAGCTTCACCGTTAAGCTGAGCAATTTCAGTACCTGTTGCGATTGTTTCGTCGCAAACATTACATACTGTATCACCTGTGTAACCAGCATTGTTGATTGTAGGTTTAGTAGCGTTTACAACCTTTGTATCAGCGTGGTCACATACAAGCTTATCAATTACTTTTTTATATGAATTTCCACAATCAGGACATGTGAGAACATCATAACCTGCTTCTTTATAAGTAGCGTCCTTATGGTCAGTTACTGTGAATGGACAATCAGATTTTGCTACTACTGCTTCTTCAGTATAAGCAGCGTCAGCTGTTGCAGCTACAACTTCAGGTGTCCACTTGTAACTTGTTACTGAGTGATGAGTTGAATCAACCGGTGTCGGAGCTGTTGTTGCTGTGTTAGCAGGAATTTTTGGCATTTCGCCATCATTTACAGTTTGAGTGGTAGGTTCACCACCATAAGGTGTAAATGTGATTGTGTGAGTTGATGGCTTAGGAGCTTCTTTAAATTCATTGAAGCCCATGAAAGTCATCTTTCTTGAACCAGGATGTTCTGTATCACCATCGTTAGTATTGGTAACTTCATTATATACATTCTTAGCGTAAGTATTACATTGGCTAAGCATTGTACCGTCATCTGTTGTTGCAACATACAATAAACTCGTAAGATCTGTTGGATTGTAAACATTAAATTCAATCGGATCATCAGTTACAATCTTAAATACGAATGTAGTAAGCGGAGCTGAATCAGCGAACTTATAACCTGAACCACCTGTTGCAGGATCTACGAAATATCCGTCAGGGTCTGATATAGCAGAAGTGTCACATTCGTCACAAGCAAAAGAGTATTCAATTATATTATATTTACCATTTTCATCATTAGCTGTGATTTTTGAATCGTTAGGATCAAGTTCTGGGTTAAAAGCATCTTTGGAAACACCTTGGGTGCACATTGAATATAATGGCAAATAATTTGTGCCGCCTTTATCTGCAACCCATGTACCACTGGCAGCAACTCTTTCACTTTCAGTACCGAGCTTATATACTGTCTTTCTGTTTGCTTTATAAGAATAAACACCGGCAGGCTCAATAGAATCACTGAACTGAATTTTAGACATAAAAGCTTTAATTTTTTTAATATTTTCAAGACTTAATGTCATTGTGAAATAATCACCGACACCGAGCTGAGTATCTTGTGAAAGCTTATCATAAGAAAGTCCAGCAGCGTCAATGTATGTGTTTGCTTTGTCCTTGTTGATAGAAAGAGTACCCGAAGTCTTATTACCATCAACTACTTTATAACTATAATCTACAGGCACACCGTAAAGAGAAGCATATGATCCAAAATCCGATGCTGCTGTGCCACAGGTTGAATAATCAGTAAAGCTCGTTGCAGATGCTTCAGTGAACGTACCAAAATACATTTTAGCATTTGGTTCATAATCACCAGGTGCTGCAAGTGCAGTGAAAGGAACTGATAAAACAACCATAAGAACTGACAAAATGACAGCAATTGCCTTTTTGAAAGTTTTATTCATTTTCTTTCCCCCTATTTATTACAAAGTTACATTTTTATACTGAATTTTTTTACCAAAGAAGGTCAAAAAAGTCGACTTATCTAACGCATTAATTACTTTGTCGCAATTATAATCACAATAGGCATTATACTTGCCTCCAAATGCTGTAGCAAATGTTGATTTATCAAGCGCATTAACAACACCATCATTATTATAATCACAAATGCAAACTGCGACAGTATCAACAGTCTTTGATTCAGAAACTACTAATGTAACCTTTCTGTCAATGGTGGTTTCACCACTAATTAACATTGTGTATTCACCCACCGGAATATCGGCAAGTGTATAATTACCGTTTGAATCTGTAACTGCTGTGGCAACGGCTGAGCCATCGGCAGCTTTGACTGTAAGATTTATATTGCCAACACCTTTGTCATTATATAATGATCCATCAAGGGAAGTAGCAATAGTAATCTTACCTGTTATATCACAACCCGGACCTTTCGGTGAAACATCACAGGTCATTTGATATAAAGAACCGTCATAATCATCGGCTTGTTTAACGAGTGCATACTCATCCTTAAGCCCATCATTATAATCTGTTAAAACAAAAGTCTCATTTGGGCTGGTTGAAACTGAAATTACATTTGATGCGTCACATTTATTAGCAAAAGCAACTGAAAAAGTTGCAAGCAATGTGCCATCACTATTGATTGCTGAACAAGAGTCAGAATCAGAAACAAAGCCAAATACCAAATTTGAATTTTGTGTAATAGTTCCCATTGACGAAATGCCGGTAACTTCACCTGAAAGAAGCGACTTTGCCGCTGTATCAACAGTAGCATCTGCACTATACTTTGCAGTTACCTGCACAACCGATAACTCGGAAACACCTTCTAAATAGAAGTTTACATCGTAAGTACCGGCAGGCAATTCATCACCGTCATATTGTTTTCCGTCAGAGTCTGTATAAGTGCAATAAATATTTGGCTTTTCACTGCCAATAGTTGCACCGTATGAAGTATTAGGAAGGCACACGAAAAGTGCAATAAGCACCAAGAAAGTAAGTGTACCAATTACAGCACCTATTCTCTTTTTAACAAATGCATTTTGCATAGGTGTTACCTCCTTGCCAAGTAAATAAAATTTAGGGAGAGACGAGAGCGCATACAACACCAAATCAAACCTCGGTTATAAAAACGCAAAAGCGTAAAAGCAAGCTTTGAAGAAATGATATTGTAAAATCAGGGATAAACAGTGACTAAACGCAATCGTCTTTAACCTCCCAACCCTAAAAACAGGGCCGGTATATAAACGGGGATTACCCGATTATATCGAATTTATAAATAAAGTAACCATTATAATAAACGGTTACATATCAGGGGTATTGCTACCCCTGATATGATTTAATTTAATTAGTCGAGAGCAAGTGTAGCATACTCAACTTTATTACCAAAGAAAGCTGCAAATGTTGACTTATCAAGCGAATTGACGGCTCCATCACCATTTAAATCGCAATAGATATTATATTTGTCTTTATTTCCATATGCTGTAGCAAATGTAGATTTGTCAAGAGCATTAACTGTTGTATCACCGTTATAATTGCAGATACATACAGGAATTTCAACATTTGAAATATCTTTTGTACCACTAAGTGTTACAGTTCTGTTAATAGTTACATTCTTTCTCTGAATGGTAAGTTCAGTTGTACCAACAGGAACAGTAGCAGTAAATGAACCGTCAGCTGCCGAAGTAGCAACTACTTCGCCATTAGCAACTACATCAATACCAACAATACCCTTGGTTGATTTAGTACCCGTAGTGTTTGCTGCAATAAGAACCTTACCGCTTACAGTGATTGTATCAGCTGCTGCCTGCTTAACTGAAGGAGCAATTGTTACATTGCCATCAACCTTATATTCATAAGGGAATGCATTAACTGTTACCTTTTCACCGTTGATTGTAAGTTCATTAACAACTTGGTAACCTTCAGCTGCCTTAACATCAATTGTGATTGTTGAGCCGGTTTCTACTGAAACAGGAGCTGCGTAAGCATTTCCATTGATTGTTACAGTAGCACCTTCAACAGCATTAACTGTTACAGTGCTGTTTGTAACTTCAGCAGGAGCAAGAGCAATCTCTGCAGCCTGAAGTTCTGTATCAACAGTGTAGATATTTGTAAGTGAAGCATCGTAGCCCTTCTTATCAGAAAGAACAAAGTTAGCTGAATCCTTATGAGCATAATCGCCGTTACCATACTGTGCAAGAGCAACTGCTGCTGCAAGAGCTCTGACATATCTGGTCCATGATTCTGCAGAGTAAGAACCATCGTTTACAAGCTTACCTTCAGCATCCCACTTACCAAAGCGAGGAGCATTTGCTCCTGTTTTCTTTGCAACTGAAGCTTCAGTTGTTACAGTCTTACCGTCTTCAGCATAAACAGCCTTAGTAGCTGTAAGAGTTGAATAGATGTTGCCTGATGCACACTTGATTTCTTTTTCAAGCTGTGCACCCTGGTAACCACGCTCAACAGCTGCGCTTGCGAAGATATTGAAAAGTCTGGTATATTCAGCTACTGCTGCTGATGAAAGTGATGAATGAGTTACATAAGTATAAGACTTTCCGTTGTCAATGCAGTTTTGTACAGTTGATGCTGCACTTGCAGGAGAAACGCCTAATTCCTTCTTAACTGCATCTTCAGTTTTAGCCTCTCCGGTAGCTTCATCAATTACCGGTTTGCCATCTTTACCTAAAACAACTTTATCATAATGATATTCAAGATCAACAGTAAAGTTCTTTTCAATGTTTCTGGCAATGTCAGTCATCTTAGAGAATGTTAAGATGTTAAAGTTTGTGTCATTAAGACCGGTTCTTGCAACAGAAATGTTTTTGAATGCATTATCTGCAGCCGGCTTAAGTGTGTCATTCATAATGCTTGTTACATAGTTGATTCTATCAACAGCCTTTGCAACAGCACCACGGTTATCAACGATTGAACCGTCAGACTTAACTTCGTTAGGAACGATAGTATAATCTGTTACAGGGAACTTACATGACCAATCTTCATTTGAGTTAACCTTCTTGCCATCGGCATCACGGTATACATACTGAACCTGGTTGTAAAGAAGATTACCCTGTGAGTCAGTTGCCTGAGTTTCAGTAGGCATCTGGCAAGGATTACCTTTTGCGGTAATAGCATTGTCCCAAGTTGTTTCATAAACAACTGAGTTAGCAAGATAGTATTTACCATCTGCATTCTTAATTACTTTGATTCCGGCTTGGTCTGTTGTACGAACGCTTCCATTATCATCAGAAAGAGCTAATGGTGAATAGATTGGCATTGTACCTGCAGCATCGAAGTAGTAAACTCCTTCAACACCGCCTACTTTACCTGAACCGTCAGCAAGAGCTTCGCCACCAACATAAGCGTTAGCCAAAACATCCTTTGGAATTGTATATTCTTTTCCTTTAGATGTTACTGTTGGAGCAGATTTTGTATAAGGAACATAAGCTAAATCGCCAAACTTTGATGTAACTTCTTTAGTTGTTGCTGTGAGCTGAGTCTTATTGTTAATGCTCTGTGCAAAAGCAATTGTCATAGCAGATGACTTAATAGAAAGTACATTAAGAAGAGCCTGCTTAGCTTGCTCGAAAACAGCTGAGTTAGTAAAGTCAGAAGGCTTATACTGTGATACAAGTGATGCCAAATTATCATAAGCAGTATTCATACCGCTGAGCTGGCTGGTATCACCTACAAGGATAGTAAAGTGAGCATAAGCTGACTTAGAACCATTGTAGATACACATATCAACCGGATATTCGCCGCCTTGAATGTTGGTTTCACCATCATAACGGAACGGTTGAACTTCAAGAGCAGATTGATTTGGAATCTCCTTCTTCTCACTTTCAATGTAGAAACCAGGAACTTTGGTGTTACCCATTGAAACAATGTTGAAGAGGTTATCGTAGTTAATCTGACCACCATTGTTCTGCAAATAAACTGATTCGTAAATATCACCGTCACCAACATGGTAACCTGCGATAATATTTTTAGCAATAGCTTCAGAAAGAGTGTAAACTACATGAGTTCTTGTCTGAATAGCCTTAACATTTTCAGCTGCGATGCCGTCCGGGTTAGTTTGAGCTTTAACTGCTTCGATTTCATCGCTTGTGTAACCCTTATAATAAGTAATTTTATCTTTGTTACCTGGTGTTGCTTCTGTTACCTCGTTACGGTTCCATTCACCGAATTCACCTGAACCAGGAGCAGTTTCAACACGGTAGTCATACATATTATACTTAAGAAGGTTACCGTTTGTCTTATCCCAAGCAGGGATAGCGTTTGCACTGGTGATGTTTACTGTTGTATAAGCAGCATTTTTATCATACTTTGTTACAACATTATTTGCATCAAGTGTGTTTGACTGATAATTTGAATTTTCATCATAGAAGTAGATACCGTCAACTGCTTTTTTACCTTGTGCAATCTTATTTCTGTTACTTCTATATCTAACTGAATATGTAGAAATATCAGCAAGGTTTGATGAATCAAGTACCATGTATTCAGGATAGTTAGCAACAAGAGTATTATCACTACTAAATTTAGATGTTGATTTTACATAAGCACCCTCAACACCAACTGTTTCATCAGGTTTATTTGTATCATGCAGGAACTGCTTGTTACTATTATACATAGCTTCTTTCCAACCTGTTGCGGTTGTCATATACTTATAAGCTGAAACATTATTATCAGCTGCAACAACTGTGCCATCTTTAAGTACGATGTCGTATACAAACTGAACTTCAACTACATTTGATTCTCCTGCTGCTGAGTCGAAAGTAATAGGAAGTTTAGGTGTTACTATTGTTTCGTTAGGAGCAATAAGACCTGATTTGAGTTGAGATGTAATATCTTTTTGTGCGTTGTCACTGCCAATATAAGTAGCTGACTTAAGCTTGTAATAGTAACGAGAAAGTTGAACAAGCTGTCCATTAGAGATATATGCACGGTTAAGACCTGTGCAGTTATTTGTAAATGAAACTGTATCGCTGCAATCGCCGCCTGCTGTTGTCTTCATAGAAGGTGTAGCAAAGTTTGCTGAAGCAGTCTTAAGCTGCTGAGTTCCGATTGGAGTGATAGCTTCAGGAACGAAAGAGTTAACTGCTGAAAGAGCAAAGAAAATACCTCTCATTACTGAATCGCCATACTTGTTAGCATTACCCTTGGTGCTGTCTGCACCATAACCGGTGAATTCAACAAAGTTGCAAATAGCCTTTTGGATTGCACCGATGTCAGTACCGCCGGTACCTGCAAGAGTGCCAACCTGAAGTAAATCATCAAATGGCTTGTTGTCACCGTTTGACTTAGGAACTACGGTTGTGAAATTCTGCGGCTGTTTAGAATAACGCTTACCGAAGAGACCGTTGATAAGGTCAGCAAGCAAATCATAAACAGTATTTACAAAACCTTTTGACTGAATCGGTTCAGCAGATACGATTGTGATAAGTTTGTAAACGAAATTAGATACGCCACAGAAACCGCTGTCTTTCTTATCTGCAATATTAAGAATTGAAAGAACTACATCGTTCCAGATAAGGTCATGTGAATCGAACTTACCGTATTCCTTGCCTTGGAGTGTACCAAGAACAGGGAAGAACTTGTTAGCGACTTTATCAATATTTTCCCAAAGGTTATTTGTAAGAGCACTGTTACCGTTTTCATCGCAAATACCGAGAAGAGCTGCAACACCCATTGCTCTTTCACCTGAGTTAGTTGACTTCTTCATTGAGTAATCTCCACCGTAGTAAAGAACTACTGAATTCAAGAGGTCAAAAATTGTAGCATTTGAATTAACAGGTTCGTTTTCTGTCTTCCAAGTTTTGCCTTGGTATGATACAGGAACATATCCTTCAAGTACATATGCAACTGCATCACGAGCCATAGGAAGAATTGTACCTTCAAGTGTTGCGGTGATTGTACCGTCATTGGCTACATTTACAAGTGATGAATAATCCTTATTAGGAAGTACGTATGATAAGTATTCTTTAAGGCATACATAAGCAACTGCTTCTGCATCCTTACAACCATCCCATTCTGCTGGGTGGATAATATCTTGAAGTTTGCCTGCACCAAGGTTAACCTGGCCGATACAAGCAACAAGCATAGGAACCATTGCTGATTCAAGATTTGCTTCTGAAAGAACAGCATCAGTACCGTTAGCATCATAGAATGCCTTGAGGATGTTAGCGTCAGTAGCATCTGCTGTGTACTGAACCATCTTAAGTGCATTGCCAACGAGTGTTGAAGTGATTTTCCTGATTGTCGCATCATTGATTGATTCAACACCGTCTGCCTTTGTAGTTTGAGATTTTGCCATTTCCGGACGATTGCCGATAATGTTATCTCTTTGTGGGAACAAATCATTAACTGCTGCAACAAGTGCATCGTTAAAGCCTGCTACCATTGAACCGTAATTTGAATATTCATTATTAAAGAAATCGTCAATATTCTTTGTTCCGGTTTGTGCAAAGTAAAGGTTGATAGGACCTGTTTGCATATTGAAACCGTAGTCAGCAAGAGGGCTGTATCTTAACTTAGCAAAGAGCTTTGTTTCATCAATATCTGACCACTTGCCTTTTGATGTTTCAGCAGCTGCACGGTCAAATGAAAGCTGTTCCTTAGCTTTTGCAATAAAGTCATCTGCTGATTTATCGCCATAAGCTTCGTAATTAGCTTCAGCCCATTGTCTAATCTTTTCCTGTGTATAGTTAGAAGCAATATCGCTTGAATTCCATTGACCCTTTTGGTCGAAATAATAATAGTATGCATTATCAAGATTTCTGTCACCCTGGGTGTTTACATGGAGAAGCTTTATTGAACCCTTGAGAACTGTATCCCAAGCAAGATCAAGTGCTTTATAACCGAATTTGAAAAGAGAATCGGTTGGCTTAAATGTAATCTTTGTTGTTTGCTCTGTTGCATAACCGTTTTTATCCGGATGTCCATAAGCAAAAAGAAGAACATTAAGCGGATTGCCGTCATCATCTTTAAATTCGCTTGAATATACAAGGTTAGGGTCATAACCGAGTTTAGCAGCGGCTGTTGCATAATCCGAGCCTGACTTAGTCATTTCAGCCTTGATTTCAAGATAACGAGTAGCTGATGTGTTCTGAATAGGCTTGAGTGAGCCATCTTCGTTCTTTTCATTATATTCTTGGTTATATGTAACGAGAACGCTTATCTTCTGAAGAAGCTCGGTAGAGAGCTTATCGAAAAGCTGGTCATCATATACCCATTGGGTTTTACCACTCTTGAAATCATTGATTTCATCCTGTGTATACCATTTAGTATAGTTGAAAATAAGCTGCTGAACAATGTTATAAACAAGGTTTTTAGCATAACTTTCATCGCTGAAGCCTAATGGACCTGCAAGAATCTTGTAGATATTAACCGCACTCTTAAGAACACCGAGGTTGAAATCACCTCTTAATACCTGACCGATTACATCCTTACCGGCATAGTCAGCTGAGTTGATTTGAAGAAGAGCAAGAGCTCTCTTAACAATCTCAGTTGATGAATAGTTTTCTCTTGTAACATGCCAAAAATTCTTGTTGGCATCACTTGAAGCTAATGATTTAAGCTGAATGTTACCTGCATCACCAACATAACTACCATACTTATAAAGAAGACCTGCAACACTCTCAAGTGTAAGCATTACATCATCAACGCTGTCAAGCTTAACTGTTAAGGTATATTTAATAATACCGAGCGCGTTGATATTAAGATGCTTATTAACGCCATCCCATGTCATATACTTTGTAATATCGGATGGGAGATTTGCAAGAAGGTTGTAAACTGTTGGAGCAACTGTAGGAAGCATAAGGTCCGCATAGTCAAGCAATGCTGTTGCAGCTTGTTCGTCAGAAAGAATATTCCAAGCAAGGTCGTTATATTCTAACGCGTCATCTGTGTACTGCTTTTCTGAACTAACAGGTGCAGCGTGAGCTGAAAATGCACATGTTAAGCAAGAAGCAGCCATAAGAACAGCCATAAACAACGCAAGCAGCTTATGGGAAAACTTTTTTGCTTTCGTTTTCATTTTTTACCTCCGTAAAATTTTAAAAAATTTAAAGTGAAGTGTTAACATATTGTGCGTAATGCCCGTCGCAATCTCTGACCATCAGGCAATCTGAATTAGAATGAAGGCTCATTACAAGCCACAGCATTAAATTGGCGCAATATGTGCTTTAAACACATTATAATTATTACATACGGCCACCCGAAAGTCAATAAGTTAAACCTACAATCCTCATTTTTGTAACTTTAGCCAAAAACGACTTCGTTTTTTTGTCACTCTGCACAATTAGTTTACGAAAATTTTACAATTTGTTAATGATTTTAAAGAGAAAAATAAGCTTTTCACGGCGAGTAAAGCGACAATACTTTACACATTTTTTACATTTGTAAAGGTTTCAATCTTTACATTTTACAAAATTTTTAATGCACTTTTTCTCTGTTTTATCCGTTTTTCAGTTACTCTTAACAAAATCGACGCTTGTTAGACATAATTTCCGATTAAGTCCATTTACAAGCACTCCGTTGTCAAATTCAAAACGCAAAATATGTTAAAATTCACAATAAATTCAAAATATGTTATAAAATTATTGACTTATTAGATTTTATTTGATATAAATATATTGTATTTGTTAATACGCGTGTGGATATCCTGCGCCTAAAAAGCAGTTTTTGTGTAGAAACTGTGTAATAAACAAATACTGCTCGGCGCATAATCCAAAATGCGTTACCATACGACAAAGTTCGTAAATCATATTGTAAAGGAGAGAAAATTTATATGAGAACGAGCAAAAAAATACTCAGCTTTTTCTTAGCTGTGGTAATGGTCGTGACCACTTGTTCAGTTGGATTTACTGCATTTGCAAAAAACAGTAATGACAACCCATTGTGGAACACTTCCAGCGTTAATGCTTCATCCGCATATAAAACCGTCAACGGTTTGGCAGATGAGCTTCCGTCCCTTCTCATGGGTATAGACGCAATATCAAAAGTAGTCTATAACAAAGGGGCAATCAGTCTTGGTACAACTTCAGACAAGTTGACTAAAGACCAGAAAGAATCAATTAAGGAGAATACGACTCTTCCTGAGATGTTGCAGGCACTTCAGCCTACGCTTATCAATGCTGTCGGCAAAATGGCTGTATCTACAAGCCAATCGGAATTTGTCACAGACATTATTGGTGAATCATCATCAAATGTAAGCAATTATGACTACCTCAACAATTTCAGCGACGACATCAATTTCTTCCAGCTTGCAGGTATGTGCCATAAGCTCATTTATGACGGTGTAAGCAACATTTCTGCAAACAACGAAACAAAGAAAGCACTTGAAGATATTCTTTATGGTGCAGGCGATCGCAACCTTAAGGGTAAAGCAATCAAAAAAATCACTGTTGACTCAACAGGTCAGCACAAGCACTATGTTAACATTAAATACAACACCAAAGGTTTGTGGTATTTAACAACATTAGTAGATTCAAATACTTCTACTAACTTTGATATTTCCGATGCTGTTGATAATATTTTGCCTGCAATTGCACAGCAATATGACGATCAAGTTGCAGATGGTAAAATCAAACCTGTTGAACTTTCTTCAATCACAGATATGTTGGACTTAAACGGTGACGGCGGACATGTAAAAATAGGTGAAACATCTATGATGGCAAGCCTTTCACAGCTTAAATCCGCAACCTACACACTCACAGAAGATCAGCAGAAAACCGTAAATGAAGTATGCAGTTACTTAAACAATTACTATAAAGTTTTTGGTATTGATCTTAATGCCTCTGATGTTGCTGATTGTATTTACTATGCATATTCACCTCAATCAGATACTTTCACAAATATGTTTGGCGGTAACTTAGCAAGAACCATGCCTTACATCAGACTTGCTGTTGACGGCGGTGCAGATTTCAAACTCTCTGCTGATTCAGATTTCTTTAATGACCAATGGAACCCAAAAGTTACATCTCCTACCGGAGACCCATACACCATTGAATCAACCGGTATTAAAACTTTTAAAACTGTTGACGAATTATTATCACAGATTGAGCCATTCTTTGCTAAAGCTGTCGGATACGACAATCTTGACGCTGCAGTAAGCGAAATGCTCAGCAGAGATAGTGCATCCACAGATGCATCATCAATATCTTCTGTAAAGGATTATATCACAAGCCTTTATATCATATTATCATACGCTTCACTTGTTGATGATGTAAATGGCGGCGGACGACAAAACGCTCCTTATGCTCAATATATTTTAAAAGGAGCATTGGTTGACTTTAAAGGACTTAAACTTGAAGATATAAATCAAGCAGTTGATAAGGATATGCCTGCGGGCTTCAACTTCTACTGGCAAGACGGAGATGAATTCTTCCTTACAGATGATGAACTTGAGCAGATGTATTCAATTTTGAACTTGGTTGCTACTCAAGATAACAATTTCCCTGAAACAATAAACGGATATTTTGCTGACGGTAGTATGAAGTTTAATGATACAGACGGTTCTAAAACTTTCATTCTTCCTAAGAATCTCAGAGATACAGCCACTATTGAATATTTTGCTACATTCTTGAAGATGTACAGCAGAAAGAATAACAATTCTGATGCACAACAGCGTAACAAGGTTATCAACTTGTTTGCAGGTAACTGGATTAGCAACAGAAGCAATAAAACAAGTGATTATATTCAAAATGCTACTCTTTTAGATACAGAAAATTCAGATCCTAACACCGGTATTTATGCTTACAAGCATACCGGCAACACTTATTCGAAAGCAGATTTAAATGAATGGGTTAAATGTTCATATATGTCAACTCTTACATCTTATTTTTGCTCAAAAATAAGCACTGCGTCTGACGACTTAACTTATGATACCAATTCAATCAAATGTTCTTTGGATATTAGCAAGTTTATCAATGACTATGTTAAAGAACATCTTGATACAACAGGTGTAACTCTTACAGACGCTCAAAAGCAGCCTGTTATCAACAATGCACTTGCAACTCTTTACGGCAACGGTGGTACACAGCTTACAAATATAGTTCTTAACTCTATTATTTCCACATATCTCGATCCGAGTTCAACAATAGGAAATATTATCGACGGTGCTCTTGACGAACTTGCTTCAACAAAAATTGACCTTGTCAAAGCAACTTACAATATTTGGGCTAACCTTATTGAATCTCCGGTTGAAACAATATTCAATCTTCTTCCGCTTGTTGTTGTTCTTGTAAATGAAGTACTTGAACCGATATTCTTCAGTGCTAAATCAGGTGAAACCAAGCAAAACAATATGCTTTATAACTTCACACATGACGGTCTTCTCTATGACTTAACCGCTGATTACGGCTCATACATCGGTATTGACACACTTGCTTGGGACCTTAATGAAATGCTTCCATTGCTTATGCATTGGCTCAAGAATGACGGTTCTTATGACAAGATGGGCGGTACATATTGGAATAACGGTTCTGAAAAGAATTTCAAAATCACCAAATATACCGATTTATCAGGCGGACTTGATAAAATTTCGCAAAAGAATATTACAACAAATACTGTTATCAGCAAACCGGCATATGTTACTAAATATGAAAAGATTGTTGATAGTAAAGGCAACGAAATCACTTCTAAAGTTGTAACAGAAAAGAAGACAAAAACAGAAGTGGATGAAAACGGTACTGCAAAGACAGTTGAATATACCGAAGATGTTACATACTATACATATAACGGTGTAACAAGCAGTGATATTTCAGTAGCTCTTGCAAAAGCTCCGACAAATGCTAAATTTACTGTTTACAGTAAATATGAAGCAAAAGTTCCTTACATCACAGGAATTTACATTGCCGATAAAGCACTTAGGGACGCTAAGCTCAGCGGACTTGATAAGGTTCTTAAGAAAGCATTTACAGATGATAAAGGCGTTCTTTCAGACACAAACGCTCAGCTTGCAACCGGACTTGCAGAAGTAATTAACGAACTTGCAGGATTATTTACAACAGCAGTTGACACTTATGTAAAAACCCCATCACTCAGAAATCAAGTTAAGGGTAAAGATAACAACGGAAATATTGCTAACAGCGGACTTAACAACTTAATGGTTGCTATTCCACAGCTCTTCGATATTATGGAAGACCTTGGAGCAGATAAGTACGGTATCAGCAAAAATGCATGGAAATACTGCTACGACGGTAAATTTAAAACTGAAGAAATTACAGTATCGGGTAAAACCTATACCGCTGTTTCTAACACAAAGGTAACTGAATTCAAGTCATATGCTCAAAATCCTGATTCAACAAAGATTTTTGATACTTTCGTTGGTATCTTTGTAGAAGATTGGCTTGATGCAATCCTCGGTCTTGCAAACAATGTTATTGATTCAGACAACAGTGCATTTGCAAAGAACCTTCCTATCATTACAGGTGTTCTTCAGTCAATCGGCGGATTTGGCGAAACAAGCGCACTTACAGACTTGTTTAACAGCATTTTCCAAATCACCCGTGAAAGCAAATACAGCTTTACATTCGAAAAGCAGGCAAGCGGATTTGTCGGACTTGATAAAGACAATGCTTACTTCCTTATCACTAATATAAGCAAGCTTGTAGATGTAATTCAAAGTCTTGTTAAATCATTTAAGAAGACTGACAATACAAATAAAAATACAAATAATAATACAACAACTGCTCCTACACAGGCAGTTCAAACTTCTAACTCATCAGTTGACATTTCAGCGTATAAGAGCAAAGATGTTAAGAGTGTTGACAGCACAATTGAAAAGCTTGATAAAGCATTGTCATCTCTCCTTGCTGATTCAAGAATCAATGGCTATTCAATCAACAAAACAAATAATATTATTGTCGGCGTAATTTCATTACTTTCAAATTACATCGGTGCTAACTCAGCAAATGCAGTAATAGATTTACTTAATACCTATTTATATTACCTTAACGGTGAAGATTCACGCTCAGCTGATTCTAACGGTAATGTTAACCCTAAGGATATCTACACAAATGAAGGACTTACCACAGTAGTAGTAAGAACTTATGCACTCATTGAATCACTTGTTGCAAACCTTACTGATAAGTACGCTTATTCATACACAGGTGCAAACAATGTTTCAGCTAAATACAATCTTATCAGCGAAGCAGTTAACGGACTTATTTCTCCTGACTCATTAGCTGTAAGAATTAAAGACACAGATATTAAGAATGCCAGCGGTAAACTTAAGAAGCTTGCAAGCTGGAGCGATGCTGTTAATGACAACGGAACACTCAATGTAAGCATTAACTGGGGTGTTTCAGCCGGCAACAGAGATGAGTTTATGAATGGTCTTTCAACATCACTCAGACTTCTCACATCTATTATCGGCGTACTTCTTATTGACACAGGCATTTACGAAAATGCACTTTATCCGGTTCTTAATACAATCGCAGTAAAAACAGGCATCACAGTTGATACTCCTGAAAAGTTCGCTGACAAGAGCAATCCATACCGTGATGAAGTATTTGTAGGAATTGTTAACCCAATCGTTGCATTACTTGACAAATTCTTTGAAAAACCTGTAACTACATTGTTGAACCTTGTATCGGCTATCGGTGTTATATTAGATGACACAACAGCTCCTACACTTGCTTCAACAATTGCAAACGCTGTTAAACCTATTTCAAATGAAGTTAACGGACTTGCAAAAATCCTCAGAATAAGCAATGGTACTCTTGGTGCAACATCACCTACTCTTGCTTCATTCCTTGAAAACATTGCTACTAAAACATTCGGTAAATTGGTAACAGTTAATGATAAGCAGGAAATCGGTATTGAAGTAAAGGGATACCTTCTTTCAGGTAATAATATTATACCTATTATAAATACACTTCTTGCTAAAACAGGCATTAAGCTTAATAACATTAACTGGAATGCACTCGGCAAAACAGCTTCTCCTGCTCAAACACTTCTTTATGTTCTTGATTATGTAATTGAATTCGTAAAGACAAACAATAATCTTACCACAATCATTCAGTTGATTATGGGCAACAACAAGATTAGCAAGGGAATTCAAAAGCTTATCAAGTACATCGAAACAGGTAAGCTTGACGCTATGGGACTTCTTAAAATTATCGGCAAGCTTCTTGACTTCACTCAGTCACCAACAGAAGTTTACTGGACTTATAAGAATTACAAGGGTACATCATTAAACTTTAAGTATCCTGACGGAATTACAGCTTATGATGCAAATAACGCTGTTTCACAGCTTGACACAGCAGTTGATGCAGTTATGGCTCTTCTCGCCAACTTCGGTGTAGTTAACGCATCAAATCTTAAGAGCATCGTCAGCGGATTGGCATTTACAAACGCTAACCTCACATCTCTTGCAAAGGCACTTTACGGTGCGCTTGATACCAAGAAGATTTCACCATATCTCAATATGGCAGGCATTGCAGTATCACCAAAGGGTGTTGCTAATCTCCTTGTAGATAAGAGCTATGGCAAAACTTACACTTCAGCAGCCAACACACTTAAGAAGGCAAAGAGCTGGAAGAAAGTTAAAACAATTAACTGGGGCTTCAAAGATGGTTCAGCAAAGGCAGAACAGGGCTTTATCAATGCTCTTGCAGCAATCCTCCGTCCTGTAAACAGCGTTCTTGCTGTATTCCTCAATGAAGGAAAGATTGACCTCAGTAATATCAATATCAAGAAGGCTTCAACTTCATTTGATATTAAAGACAGCAACGGTAAAGTAACAAGCAAAGTTGCACTTACTTATATGCTTAAGAAAGGCGTTCTCACTCTTACCCTTAAGGATGATATGAACCCTGACTCCAAGCTTTCAACAATTAAGCTTGACCTTAATGCTCTTAATGTAGGCGTTAACGGTATTAACGGTTATGAAGGCGCAATTGTTCCTCTTCTTGATGTTCTTCAAGTAAGCAACAGCAAGATTAAAACATTTAAGCAGTATCAAAAAGATTGCATGAAGGCTAAAGATAATGTAATTCTTGATGTTCTCAATCCTCTTATGAGCTTTGTAGATACACTTCTTGATAAGCCGTTTGATACACTCACATCTGTTCTTCCAAACCTTGCATACTTTATTGATAACAACGGCATAGGCCAGTTACTCGATAATCTCATTGCTCCTGTTACAAACATTCTTAAAACTGCTAAATCAGCAGGTGTGGATGTTGATAAGATTCTTACAATGGTACTCGGCAAGGACCTTGGCAAAGTTGTTACAGACGCACTCAAGGTTAAAGGTGTTAAGCTTAACATCAAACTTGCAGACCTTAAGTCTTGCAACATTCAAGATATTGTAGTTCCTCTTCTTAACTCATTACTTAAGAAGACCGGTATTAAGCTTCCTGAATTTAAGTGGTCAACAATCGCATCACACGGTAAGGTTGTTACATCTAAATCAATGGTTAAGAATGCCGAAGGTAAGTTTACAAATAAGGAAGTAATTGCTGATAAGGGCGAAGTTCTTGTTGCAGTTCTCCGTTATGTTGCAGATACTCTTATTAAGAACTCAAAATCTATCAAATCACTTATTACTTCAATTAAAGCTATTAAGAGTAATGATATGCTCAAATCTATCATCTCAAGTGTATTCACTACAATCGGCCTTGCTGATAAGGATGATATTGTTCGTGCAGTATTCTACTTCTTAACAGGCGAACCTACTAATGCATTCTGGGATTACACAGCTTATAAGACAGGTTCTTATGACTTCTCTTATCCTGAAAGTGTTGATGTTGACTTCCTTAAGAATCTTCCTCCAATGCTTGACGGACTTGTAGGCGGTTTGGTTGACGGCGGTCTTACCAAGTTAATCGGCGGTCTTATCTTCAAGGATGACATTATTAACTCACTTCTTACCGGACTTTACGGTGCAATTGAAGGTGTTAAGGTTGGCGACGGTTCACTCGTTTCTCTCCTTGCACAAACTAACATTGACTTCTCAACAAGCAATGTTGCTAAACTTCTTACAGATGAATCTTACGGTCAAACTTATGCTGCAAATGCAAGCGTAATCGCAAAGGCAGGTTCATGGTCAAAGGTTAACACAGCATCACTTAAGTGGGGTGTTAAGGATGCAGATACATTCTTCCACGCACTTGTTGCAGTTCTCCGTCCTATCTACGGTGTACTCGATGTACTTCTTAATGATGCATCACTCGGAATCTTTGACATAGTAAGAATTCCTGGTTCAAACGGTTATACATCATCAATCGTTCCTCTTATGGAAGCATTCTCAATGTATAACATCAAAACTCAGTATCAATACAGAGAAGATATAAACGAAGCTTACGATAATATTCTTCTTGATATTATCAATCCTCTTTGGGATAAGGTTGAGGATATACTTAATGCTCCTCTTGAAACATTGTTTGCAATGCTTCCAAACCTTGCACTCTTCATTGGTAATGACGGACTTTGCCAGATTCTTGACAACCTCCTCACTCCGATTTCAGCTCTTGTTGATGCTATCAAACCAATAGTTGATCTTAATACTCTCTTACCTGCACTTCTTAAGGCACTTAAAGTTGACCTTAATGCAATTCTCGGTAAGATTGGTGTTACAAACTTCTCTCTTGACATCTATGACCTTAATGCAACACTTAAGCCACTCCTTGGCGGTGACGCTATTATTCCTCTTGTAAATAATATCCTTGGTCTTATTAAGATTAAGGGCACACCACTCGGAATTAAGCTTAATGATGTAGATTGGTTGAAGCTTGCAAGCCACGGTAAAGTAATTACAGACACTTCACAGGCTGCTACATACGGTGCAAGAATTTATGTTGAAGGTGATTCATCAGAAACACTCATTGCAGTACTCGGCTACTTAATCGAAACTGTTAACACAGGCGATAACTTCAAGAACATAAGTGATCTTATCACAGGTCTTGTAGGCGGTAACGAAACTGTATCCGGAGTTGTTAATCAGGTTCTTCCTGTTCTTCAGGGTGATACTGATACAGTTATTGCTTCTCTTGTAGACCTTCTTCAGACAATGGCATAAACATAAAGTTTTAGCCGAAATAAAAATCAGGGGCAACTCCTTTGGGAGTTGCCCTTTTTGACTGTCGATAAAGTGGCTAAAGCGCGCCTCGTCGTAATTGTCATAGAGTTGCCC
>ERZ791861.292-NODE-292-length-33778-cov-14.741334_pt1 | contig 33778 bp, 21 predicted proteins | sample MGYA00510283_ERZ791861 | MGnify/ENA primary metagenome ERZ791861 (study PRJEB30046, sample SAMN00792074) | human gut metagenome | study: EMG produced TPA metagenomics assembly of the A metagenome-wide association study of gut microbiota in type 2...
AACAAGACTTATGAATTTATCACTTCTATGCAGGAAATCAAATTACAGGGTTGTGAGCAACGCAGAAGATGGGAATGGGAGGACACACAAGCTGACTTGTTCGGCGTGCAGATGAAGTCGCTCAAACTCCAACAGACTCAGGAGGCAGGAAGCATCTTTATTAACGAGGTGAAGAACATCATCATTACGGTAGTCGCTGCAACCGCCGTGATTCATGGGCAAATGACACTCGGTATGATGCTTGCCGTGCAATACATCATCGGACAGCTCAACTCACCAGTGGAGCAACTGATGAACTTCTTCTATTCCCTGCAAGATGTGAAGATTAGTTTGGAACGTATCAACGAGATTCACCAGATGGATGATGAGAACGGAAAGGAAGGCTTGCAGACTTCCATCGAGGACAAGAGCGAGGGCATTGACATTAAGAACATCATGTTCAAGTATGACCCACATGCTTTGCGCAAAACCATAGACGATGTGGGCATTCACATTCCGCAAGGTAAGGTAACAGCCATCGTTGGCGCATCTGGCAGTGGAAAGACTACCCTCATCCGTTTGATGCTTGGTTATTATCCTGTCTTGGAGGGAAAAATCAATATTGGAAATACTGACATCAACAAACTCAACAAAAAGTGGTGGCGCAGACAATGTGGCGTTGTGATGCAGGATGGTGTCATATTCTCGGAGAGTATCGCACGAAACATTGCCGTTGACGATGGCGACATAGACAAGGAACGGTTGTTGAAAGCAGCCGAGATAGCTTGTATCAAGGACTATGTGATGGCTTTACCTCTGAAGTTCAACACCAAGATTGGACGTGATGGCGTGGGACTGAGCCAAGGACAAAAGCAGCGTATCTTGATTGCAAGGGCGGTGTATAAGAATCCAGACTATATCTTCCTTGACGAGGCGACCAACTCGCTCGATGCCAACAATGAGAGAAGCATCGTAGAGAACTTGGATAAGTTCTACAAAGGAAAGACGGTTGTGATAGTGGCTCATCGCCTAAGTACGGTGAAGAATGCCGATCAAATCGTGGTCATCGACCATGGTAAGGTGGTTGAGGTAGGTAACCATGAGTCTTTGACCACCAAACGAGGAGCATACTATAACCTTGTAAAGAATCAGTTGGAATTGGGAAACTAAATTGTTTTTGACATGGAACGGAAAGAAAAAGAATCAGATAACATCGAATTGAGAAGCGAGAAGGTGAGGAACGTGATAGGCAAAGTTCCTCCTCGCCTCGTCAGCTTGGGGACTATAATCATCACCATCATAGTCCTCGCCCTCGCAGTCGCTTTCTATAAGATACCTTATCCTATATCCATAGAGGCTAATGGTGAGGTCATCAATCAAAGAACAGTGCAAGTGTTTGTGCCATACAAGTATTTGTATCTTTTCGATGAGCCAAGGACGGCTCATGTATCTTTCGAGGGCAACGACGATGCTTCTTATAACTGCAACATCATAAGCCATAATGCCAAGCTCATACATAGGGAAGATGGTAACTATTTTATGGCTACAGCCACTGTGAGCACACAGGGACAAAATACCCCAATATTGCAACAGTACATGAAAGCCGATGTCAGAATCATCGTCAGCAATAAAACGTTATGGCAACAGGTATTCGGATAAACTATATCCGAATACCTGCTGTTTGTTTTTGGATGCATATTGTGTTGGTAAGCATCAGATTTTATGCAAAAGTTCTAATTTCCATAAAATTCCTCTTGTAAATCATTGGATATTTAGAAAAATATCGTATCTTTGTCCCCGAATTGAGGCGTTCTTTGCATATTGCAAAATACAGAAACGAGCAGAAGTCCGCTCGTTTCCATATTGTTACCTATATAATATAGGCAAACGCTCAACTTCTTGATTTTCAATCAAAGTCCAATTTAGAGCGAGTTAGTTTTTTTAACTTTTTAGCCCATTTTCTACCTTTTTTACGCCTAAACGGCTCAAAACAGAGACTTTTAAATCTTCTTCTTATAGCAGCGATGACGGCGATGCTGTTCGCTCTCCAGATACTGCCACTGGCTCTGAACACCGGTATTGGTCTCCATCTGCGGCATTGCCTCAGCCCATTTAAAGCCATAACGGCGATACTGCTCTATCAGATCGGCAAAAATAAGCGCGTTGGCTCCCTTCTTGCGATATTCCGGAAGAACACCAATCAAGAGCAAATCTACCGTATCCGTCTTGTGCCACTTCAGAACCTTCAGCACCTTCAGCCAACCCGTAGGGAAAAGCTTGCCATCGCCTATCTCGCGCAGCGCATCGGTAAACGAAGGGAAGGAAACACCAAAGGCTACCAGTTTGTTGCCAGCGTTGCCATCTACCACACCCGTTACCAGATTCAAGTCAGCCTTCTTGATATAAGTATTTACATATTCATCTATCTGCTTCTCCGTAAGCTGCTGGAAATCATAGAGATTCTTGTAAGTTTCGTTCACGATTTCGAACACCTTCCTACCCATTCCTCCCGAGGTCAGTTCACGGCGGGTAAACTTATGCACATGCAGATTATATCGGCTCTCTATCATCTGGGCTGTCTTGGCAAACTTAGCCGGCGTCACTTCCGGAATCCTGATGCGGTACTCCAGCCAGTCGTTATCCTTCTCATAGAGCGGATAACTCTCCAGATGCGTCTTGTAATAAGGATAATTGTAATTGATATACATCGTAGACTTCCGGTCGAAGCCCTCGATGAGCAAGCCTTCACGGTCCATATCCGTAAATCCGAGCGGACCTACGCATTCGTTCATTCCCCTGCTCTTGCCCCAGTTTTCTACCGCACGCAACAAGGCACAGGAAACCGCAACATTATCCACGAAATCGAACCAGCCGAAGCGAACCTGCTTTTTGTTCCACTGTGCATTGGCACGATGGTTGATAATGGCAGCAATTCTACCTACGATACGAGCCTCGCTGTCAACCGCCAGAAAGTATTGAGCCTCGCAGAATTCGAAGGCAGGATTCTTCTTTGGGTCCAGCGTATTCATCTCGTCGAAACGCAAAAAAGGAATGGCAAACTTATGGTCTCTGTAGAGATCATAATGAAACTGAATGAAGGTTTTCAACCCCTTTTTTGTTGTTACCGGTATGATTCTTATCTCATCATTCATTAGTAATCCGTTTTTTGTATATATATTCAATTGCGGTGCAAAAATACAATAAATTTACGAATAATGCAACTCTTTTCTTATAAATTTATAAAAGTTTGTTCATAATTGTCCAACTTTGTGGATATTTATGTACCTTTGCAGGTTGAAATGCCCCAAAAAGAGCATCATAAAATATGAAGAAAGAGAAAAGAGACAACTATACGTTCCTCACACATGCCCCTGTGCATCATGTGATTTTCACGATGGCCATACCAACGATTATCAGTATGCTGTCGACGAGCATGTACAATCTCGCCGACACCTATTTCGTGGGCAGCATCAACACGCAGAGTGTGGCAGCGGTAGGCGTTTCCTTTGCAGCAATGGCTGTTATCCAGGCGATTGGTTTCTTGTTTGGCCATGGTGCAGGCAATTATGTTTCGCGACAGTTGGGCGCCAAACATACGGAACAGGCACAGAAGATGGCAGCCACGGGCTTTGTGCTGAGTTTTCTTACCGGTCTCCTCATCGCCATTCTGGGTCATGTGTTCCTCACTCCGCTCTGCCTTCTGATGGGTTCTACGCCCACCATTCTTCCTTATACAGAACGCTATCTGGGCATTATCCTGCTGGGTGCTCCCTTTATGACCACCTCGCTTACGCTGAATAACCTGATGCGCTTCCAGGGCAATGCGATGTATGCGATGAAAGGCATCATGTCGGGTGTGCTGCTCAATCTGATTCTGGCTCCTCTGCTCATTCTCTACTTCCAGCTGGGCATTACCGGAGCCGCCGTAGCCACCCTCATCAGCCAGTGTTTCGGCTGCGCCATGCTGTTTTGGATGACGCATAAAGGCGAGAACATCCGCATTCGTCTCAGCAATTTCACCCCTACCCGCACCTTTGCCAAGGAGATTATCTTCGGCGGAACCCCTTCGCTGTCAAGACAGGGACTGGGAAGTATCGCTACGCTGATGCTCAATGTGGCAGCAGGTGCGTTTGGCGATGCAGCCATTGCGGGCATGAGCATCGTTACCCGCATCTCCTTCTTCACCTATGCGATGGTCATCGGTCTGGGTCAGGGATTCCAGCCGCTCTGCGGATTCTGCTACGGCGCCAAACTCTACGACCGCGTAAAGGAAGCCTACTTTTTCTGCATCAGATGCGGCACGGTTTTCCTCAGCGTCTGTGCCATTCTCGGCTTCATCTTCTCAACTTCCATCATCAGTATTTTCCGCGATGATGCAGCGGTTGTAGCCGTAGGTTCGGTGGCTTTGCGATGGCAGGTGCTCAGTTTTCCGCTCATAGCCAGCATCGTGCTCACCAACATGCTGATGCAGACCATCCGTAAACCGGTGAGAGCCAACATCGTAGCGGCAGCACGCAGCGGACTTTTCTTCATTCCGCTCATCTTCATCCTGCCCTATTTCTTCGGATTGCTAGGCGTGGAGATGTGTCAGATGTGGGCAGATTGCTGCTCGTTTGCCGTAGCGGTTCCGATAGCCTGGAGCGCTTTCAGGGATATGAGAAGAGAGCAGATGGAACTTGGGAAAAGCCACTAGAATAAAAGAAAATACTTGAGATAAGAGAAAATACTTGAGATAAGAGAAATACTTGAGATAAGAGAAATGGAGAAAACTTATTACATAGGATTGGACGTTGGCTCTACGACAGCCAAAATAGCCGTTATCGACAGCGATAACCGGGTAATTTACTCAAAATACGAACGCCACAACGCTCGTGTCAACGAACTTGTGTCGCAATATTTCGATGAGATTTTAGCCCTCACGGGCGATGCAGAGGCAAGAATCTGCGTAACGGGAAGCGTAGGAATGGCTACTGCCGAACAGCTCCAGGCGGAGTTTGTACAGGAGGTGGTGGCTGCATCGGTCTATGCCCGTACTGCCCATCCTGAGGCGAAGGCGCTCATCGATATTGGTGGCGAGGACGCGAAGGTTATCTTCTTCAAGGAAAACGGAAATATGGAACTGCGCATGAACGGCAACTGTGCCGGCGGAACGGGCGCTTTCATCGACCAGATGAGTGTGCTGATGGGCGTAGAGAACCAGAAGATGAGCGAGTTGGCGATGAAGGCAGAGCACGTTTATCCGATGGCTGCCCGCTGCGGCGTGTTTGCCAAGACCGACATCCAGAACCTGATGGCGCGCAATCTGCCCGAAGCAGATATTGCAGCCAGCATCTTCCATTCCATCGCCGTACAGACGGTGGTAACGCTTTCTCACGGCATCAGTTTCGAGGCTCCTATCCTGCTCTGCGGCGGTCCGCTGACCTTTCTTCCGGCTCTCCGCAAGGCTTTCTGCGATTATCTCCATCTTTCTCCAAACGACTTCATCGTATCAGAAAACAGCAATCTCATCCCGGCTCTGGGCTGTGCTTACCGGGCTAAATCGGCAGATTCTGCAGCCTCAGTTTCTGCCCTCAGAAGTCGGATGAAGAAAGAAATACAAACGGAATGGACCAGCAGTCTGCTGCCCCTGTTCAAGAATGAGAAAGAGCACCAGGAATGGCTCAAATCAAAGGCGAAATTCGCTACCGAAACCCAACCGCTGAATAAAGGAAAACAGCAGGTTGTGATTGGTATTGACTCGGGCTCTACTACGACGAAGATTGTTGCGGTAAGGGTGAATGCGGAGACGCCTTCGGGAGATATTGTCTTTACCAATTACCGCCTGAATCTGGGAAATCCGATCAAGGCAGTAGCGGATGGACTGAACGCCCTGAAGCAGGAAGCAGCATTGCGAGGCGCTGAACTGGAAATCGTAGGATCCTGCTCTACAGGTTACGGCGAAGAACTCATCAAGGCGGCTTTCGGCCTCGACAGCGGCATTATCGAAACAATGGCGCACGAAAGAGCGGCTGCCTCACTCATGCCTGACGTGAGTTTTATCCTGGACATCGGCGGACAGGACATGAAGGCAATCTTCGTTGAGAAAGGGGCTGTGGTGCGCATGGAACTCAACGAGGCGTGCAGTTCGGGCTGCGGAACATTCATCCAGACCTTTGCCAACAATATGGGTTATTCTGTAGGCGATTTTGCCCAACTCGCCTGCCAGTCGAAGGCTCCCTGCGACCTGGGAACCCGCTGCACCGTCTTCATGAACTCGAAGGTGAAACAGGTGCTCAGAGAGGGCGCATCTGTAGCTGATATTTCTGCCGGAATCTCTTATTCTGTCATCAAGAACTGTCTTTATAAGGTATTGAAACTCCATGGTAATGAGAACCTTGGAGACAAAATCGTTGTGCAGGGTGGTACGATGAGAAACGATGCGGTGGTAAGAGCATTTGAGTTACTCACCCATACAGAAGTGGCACGAAGCAACATGCCTGAACTGATGGGCGCCTACGGCTGTGCCCTTCATGCGGCGGCAGATTACAAACATCGCACATCTGCAGAAAACGAGCACCCTGCCTCATCAAGAACCATCGATGATCTCCAGAATCTGGCTCATTATGAAACCAAACAACTGCAATGCAAAGGCTGCGAAAACCATTGTTATGTTTCCCGCTACACCTTTGCCGGCGGCAACCGATTCTACTCCGGAAACAAGTGTGAGCGTGTGTTCAACAACAAGGGAGCAAACGGGATAAAAGGCAAAAATATCTACGAATACAAATATAGATTACTCTTTGATAGAGAAACAGTTACCCCACCTACTACCGCGTTTCACGGTACATGGGTTGGCATTCCTCGCATCCTCAACATGTACGAGGAATATCCGTTCTGGAATGCGCTGCTCCGGGCAGCCGGATTGGGCGTGATTCTCTCTTCCGATTCCACTTTCAGCCAGTATGAAGGAGCCTTGAATACGGTGATGAGCGACAATATCTGCTTCCCGGCTAAACTGGCTCACAGTCATCTGAAGGAACTCAACGAGAACCCGAAGGTAGACCGCATCCTCATGCCATACGTGGTTTATGAGCATAATGACGACCCGAAGAATACGCTGAACAGCTTCAACTGTCCGGTCGTTTCGGGCTACAGCGATGTCATCAAGTCAGTCATCAATCTGAAGAAACCGATCGATACGCCCGTCATCAACTTTGCCCAGCCTAAGGCGCTGGAAAAACAGATTACCGATTATCTCAAGCAACTGGGAGTAAGCAAGAAGACTGCCCGTAAAGCGCTGAGAGAGGCCCTCTATGCTCAAGCAGTATATGCAGCTGAGATTAAGAAACAGGGCTGGGAGATTCTGAAAAATGAAGAAACAGAGGCTCAGAAAACGAACGAAGACAAGACTCAGAAGCCAAACAAGGGACTTACGATTCTGCTGGCTGGCCGTCCTTATCATACAGACCCGCTGATTCAGCACAAGCTGAGCGAGATGATTGCCAATCTGGGAGTCAACGTCATCAGCGAAGACATCGCCCGGGGTAATCTCTTTGAAGATTTCAAAGAATTCAATCTGGAGGACCTGGCGGCAGAAAGAAATGAGGCAGCATTAGCCAGCCAGGACAACAACGAAGCATACAACTGTCAGCCAGAGACTTATCTCGTAAAGCAATGGGCGTATATGAACCGCATTCTGAAGGCAGCACAATGGGCAGCCGAACAGGGCAATGAGGTTCATTTCGTCCAGATGACCAGCTTCGGCTGCGGTCCTGACAGTTTTATCCAGGACGAGATTCGCGACATCATGAAGCGCCACAACAAGCCGTTCACGCTGTTGAAGATAGATGATGTAAGCAATATCGGCTCTCTGAAGCTCCGTGTCCGCTCGCTGATAGAAAGCCTGAAGGGAGTAAAGGAAGTGAAGAGTGAAGAACGAAGAGTGAAAAATTCAACAGCTGAAGAAATTCAACATTCAACACTCAACATTCAACATTTACAGCAGACCAAGGTATTCACTAAGCAGGATATTCATCGCAAGATTCTCGCTCCTTTCATGACCGAATACCTCACCCCTATCATTCCGCCTATTCTGAAACTGATAGGCTATGATGTTGAGGTACTTCCGATGAGCGATGAGGTGAGCGCCGAACTCGGCTTGAAGTTTGCCAACAACGAAGTCTGCTATCCGGCAACCCTCATCGTCGGCGACATCATCAAAGCCTTGAAATCAGGCAGATACGACCTGAACAATACGGCAGTAGTGATGAGTCAGACGGGCGGCCAGTGTCGCGCAACCAACTACGCCGGCCTCATCAAGCGTGCGATGATTTCCAATGGATTCCAGGACATTCCGCTGCTCACACTCGGTGTAACAGCCTCAACAGGCGAAGCATCAGGCTCAACAGACGACAAGCAAGACTACAACGAGCAGGACGGCTTCAATGTGCCTTGGCTGAAATACAGTCAGATTATCGTTACCGCCATTTTCTATGGCGATGCAATCAACGAAATGTACAACGCCTGCATCGTAAGAGAGCGTAAACCAGGCATTGCCAGAGAGTTGCGCGATAAATACATGCAGCTGATAGACGGACCTATCGCCCAGAATTCAGCCAAAGAACTCATCCGACTCCTGGAACAGGCAGCCGAAGAATTCAACCAGATGACCCTCGACAGAGAACTGCCGAAGGTAGGAATCGTAGGCGAAATCTTCCTGAAATTCAATCCTTTCGCCCACCAGTTCCTGGAGCAGAACATCATCTCGCGTGGCATTGAGGTGGTTCCGCCTCTGCTTGCCCCCTTCTTCCTTCAGGAATTTGTGAACGTAGAGATACAGAAACACATGCGGCTGAGTTGCACCAAAGTGCCCGATTTCATCATCAAGGGCGCTTATCAGGCGTTGATAGGCAGAAGATTGCGCCAGGTAAACAAGGCAGCCGGCAAGTTCCGCTACTTCCGTCCGTTCACCAATATCTATGATGATGCGAAGGACGTACAGGGACTGGTTTCGCTTGCAGCCCAGTTTGGCGAAGGCTGGCTTCTGCCTGCCGACATCGTAGGTTACATCCGTGATGGCGTGAACAACATCATCTCGCTCCAGCCTTTCGGCTGCATCGCTAACCACGTGATTTCCAAGGGCATCGAGAAACGTCTCCACGACCGGTTCCCAATGCTCAACCTCGTATCGCTCGACTTCGATTCCGGTGTTTCAGAGGTAAACGTCACCAACCGGCTGCTCCTCTTCCTGGACAGCATCGCAAAATAAGACAAGCCAGACCCATGTACGGTAAAACACCGTACATGGGTCTTTCCATTTTTCATCCCCCAAAAAATCACTCTAAAAAATATAAAAAACCGCAGCTATTTCTTTGTCATTCAAGAAAATAATCGTATCTTTGCACTCAAATTTTATTGAGACATTAAGAAAATGAGTAAAGATACATTAACTCATCAGCTGACAGAGACCATCGAGGAGCTTTCGAGCGCCGAATCTTTGAAGGGTCTCTTCCATCAGCATCGAGACGGGAATCCACTTCCTTCGGGCAAGGCGCTCGAAGAAATCATCAGTTTGTCCCGTTCTATCCTCTTTCCGGGATATTTCGGCAATTCTTCGGTAAATATCTCAACCATCAAATATCATATTGGAGTAAGAGTAGAGAAACTCTATGAGATGCTGTCAGAGCAGATCCTCGCCGGTCTCTGCTTCGCCAACGACTGCGAAACGGAAACCCAGGCTGAACTGCAGCACCAGCGTGCCAAGGCAGGCGTGATTGCAGCCAAGGTCATCATGGAGTTTCCAAGACTGCGCAAGATTCTGGCTACCGATGTAGAGGCTGCCTACGAGGGCGACCCGGCTGCCATGAGCCACGGAGAAATCATCTCCTGCTACCCAGTCATCAAGGCGATTACCAACTACCGCATCGCCCACGTGCTGCACGAACTGGGAGTGCCGCTCATTCCGAGAATGATGACTGAGCTGGCTCATTCGGAAACCGGTATTGATATTAACCCGGAGGCTACCATCGGCAAGCACTTCACCATCGACCATGGTACGGGTGTGGTGATTGGAGCTACCTGCATCATCGGCGACAATGTGAAACTCTACCAGGGTGTTACCCTCGGAGCCAAGAGTTTCCCTCTCGATAAGGACGGCAATCCTATCAAGGGAATCCCTCGCCACCCTATCCTCGAAAATGATGTCATCGTCTACGCCAATGCCACCATCCTCGGTCGCATCACCATCGGAGAAGGCTGCGTAGTGGGAGCCAACGTATGGGTTACCAAGGATATGAAACCGAAAACAAAGAAATATAAAAAAGAAAAACAAAGTTTATTAGATATAGAATTCAATAATGGAACAGGAATTTGAACTCATTGCCAAGACCTTCATGGGCCTCGAGCCTGTCTTGGCTGAAGAGCTCACCCAGTTGGGTGCCAATAATGTACAGATCGGTCGCCGCATGGTGTCTTTCACAGGCGACAAGGAAATGATGTATCGTGCTAACTTCCAGTTGCACACAGCCATCCGTATCTTAAAGCCTATCAAGCACTTCAAGGCTAGAAGCGCTGAAGAGGTATATGATCAGATCCAGAAGATCAAGTGGGATGACATCTTAGACGTGAAGAAGACTTTCTCTGTTGACTCAGTAGTCTACTCAGAGGAGTTCCGCAACTCACGCTTCGTAACCTACAAGGTAAAGGATGCGATTGTTGACTGGTTCCGCGAGAAGCAGGGTACACGTCCAAATATCAGCGTATCTAACCCGGATATCCGCCTCAACATCCACATTGCAGAAGACAATGCCACCTTGAGTCTCGATTCGAGTGGTGAGAGTCTGCACCGCCGTGGCTACCGCCAGGAGCAGGTAGAGGCTCCTCTGAACGAGGTTCTCGCTGCAGGTATGATTCTGATGACTGGCTGGAAGGGCGAATGCGATTTCATCGACCCGATGTGTGGTTCAGGTACCATCGCCATCGAAGCTGCCCTCATCGCCCGTAACATCTCTCCAGGTGTATTCCGCAAGGAGTTTGCCTTCGAGAAGTGGAACGATTTCGACCAGGATCTCTTCGATACGATTTATAACGACGACTCTCAGGAGCGCGAGTTTGAGCACCACATCTATGGTTACGATGTTGACATGAAGGCTGTAAACACAGCTAACCTCAACGTTCGTGCTGCCGGTCTTAGCAAGGACATCACCATCTCACAGGCTGATTTCAAGGACTTCACCCAGCCAGCAGAGAAGAGCATCATCGTGATGAACCCTCCATACGGCGAGCGCATCTCTACCCCTAACCTCCTGAACACCTACAAGATGATCGGTGAGCGCTTCAAGAAGGCTTTTGCCGGCAACGAGGCTTGGGTATTGAGTTACCGCGAGGAGTGCTTCGAGCAGATTGGTCTGAAACCATCTATCAAGATTCCTGTATTCAACGGAAGCTTGGAGTGCGAATTCCGTAAGTATGTGATGTTCGACGGCAAGATGAAGGACTTCCGTTCTGAAGGCGGTATTGTGAAGACTGAGCGCGAAAAGAGCGAGATGGCTCAGAAGCACCGTTTCAAGAAGGAGCGTGAATTCAAGAAGCGTGTTAGCGAGGAGACTGAAAACGAGGAGGACGATATCCGTTCTTTCAAGTTCCATACTCACCGTCTGGAAGACTTCGAGAAGAAGCGTGCTGAGTTCCATAAGGGCGGCCGTTCACGTATCGGTGGCGGTCGACGCAATGATGACGACGATGACAAGCGTGGCAGCCGCAGCTTCAAGGGCGACCGCAAGGGTGGCCGTGACTTCGGTGGCAAGCGCGACGGAAAGCGTTTCGAGAAAGGCGACAAGCGTGGTGGCTTCAAGGGCGACAAACGTGGTGGCCGTGATTTCGGAGGCAAGCGCGGAGGCAAGAAGAACTTCAGCGTTGACTTCGACGACGAGGATTAAAGAGAGACACTACCCATACGTCGTGTTTCACGACGCATGGGTGGTAAACCCGATAAAGTAAAGTAAAGAATATAATGAATCTGAAGAATTCAATTTATAAATTATCTTTTGCTGCTATGATTATGATGGCTATGAATGCAACCGACTTACAGGCTCAGGGCGTGGTTCCTGCTCAGAAAGGCGAGAAAACCTTTACATTGGAAGACCTGAACTTCGGCGGCAACAACTATCGTAACATGGTGGCTAAGAACCGCTGGTGCACCTGGTGGGGCAATGAACTCGTTCGCCAGGATGTGGATGCCTGCTATCTCGTCAACAAGACGACAGGCAAGGAGACCAAACTCTTCGGCATCAATGACATCAACCAGTGGATTGCTCCTACCAAAGACATCAAGGTAAGAGCCCTCTACAATGCTCTCTTCCCTTTTGCAGGCAAGAACATCGTGATGGTAAGCAACGGCAGCAAGACTTATACCGTAGACTTCAAGAAGCATAAGCTGCTGAGCGAGATGGATTTTGCTGACGGCGAGAACCTTCTGGAGGCCAACGCCCAGCAGAACGCCTTCGCCTATCTGAAGGGCAGCAACCTCTATGTGCGTACCTTCGATGTAACCAGCAACGCCCTGACAAAAGAGAAGAAATCTCACGATTTCCAGCTTTCAAAGGACGGAAGCCGCGAAATTGTTTATGGACAGAGTGTTCACCGCGATGAGTTCGGCATCAGCAAGGGAACCTTCTGGAGTCCTAACGGCGAACTGCTCGCCTTCTATCGCATGGACCAGAGTATGGTAACCGACTATCCGCAGGTCGACATCCCGGAAATCGGTTTCAATCATCCTGAAACACAGAGTTGCATTGCTACTCCTGCACCAGACAAGTATCCGATGACTGGCGAGACATCACACAAGGTAACCGTAGGCGTGTTCGACTGCATGACCGGCAAGACCGTCTATCTGAAGGCTGGCGATCCAACCGACCGCTACTTCACCAACATCGCATGGAGTCCAGACAGCAAGACCATCTATATGTTCGAACTGAACCGCGACCAGAACGACTGCCGTCTGACTGCCTACAATGCAGAAACCGGCGAGAAGACAGGCGAACTCTATCGCGAGACCGATGAGAAATATGTAGAACCATGTCATCCTATCCAGTTCCTGCCTTGGGACAGCAACAGCTTTATCATGCAGAGCCGCAAGGATGGCTACAACCATCTCTACATCTGCACCCTGGGCAAGCACGGAAGCCGCATGGCAAGCAACACGGAATCGCTCGAAATCAAGCAGTTGACTTCCGGTAAATGGGAGGTGATGGAAGTACTCGGCTTCAACACCAAGCGCAAGAGCATCATCATCGCATCCAACGAGAAGTCGCCTATCCAGAGAAACATCTTTGCCGTAGATACAAAAACCGGCAAGCGTACGCTGGTAGATGATTGCGGCAAGGGATGGCACAGCGCCACTTTGAGCGAGAACGGACAGTATGTCTTCGACAACTACTCTACTCCTACCGTGCCTCGCAAGATTGCTCTTGTGAATACCGAGAACGGCAAGCGCACCGCTTACTTCACTGCCGAGAACCCTTGGAAGGGCTACAATGTGCCTGAGTACAGCTGCGGTTCCATCAAGGCTGCCGATGGCGAAACAGACCTCTACTGGAGAATGGTGAAACCGGTAAACTTCAATCCAAACAAGAAGTATCCTACCATTATATATGTATATGGTGGACCTCATGCCCACAACGTAGATGCCCGCTGGAACTACTCTAGCCGTGGTTGGGAAACCTACATGGCAGAAAAGGGCTATCTGCTCTTCATCCTCGACAACCGTGGAAGCGAGAACCGTGGCAAGGCTTTCGAGCAGGCTACCTTCCGCCAACTCGGACAGATTGAGATGCAAGACCAGATGAAGGGCGTGGAATATCTGAAGACGCTTCCTTACGTAGATGCTGACAAGATTGGCGTTCACGGCTGGAGCTTCGGCGGATTCATGACCATCTCGCTGATGACCAACTATCCAGATGTGTTCAAGGTAGGCGTAGCAGGCGGTCCGGTTATCGACTGGCACTGGTACGAGGTGATGTATGGCGAGCGCTATATGGACACCCCACAGACCAACCCAGAGGGTTACAAAAAGACCTCTCTGCTCTATCAGGCAAAGAACCTGAAGGGCAAGCTGCAGATTATCCAGGGCTTGAACGATGTGACTGTAGTGCCACAGCACTGCCTCACCTTCCTCAAGGCTTGCATCGCAGCAGGCACCCAGCCAGACTTCTTCGTCTATCCTGGCGAGCCTCACAACATGAGAGGTCATCAGAGCACTCATCTGCATGAGCGCATCAGCAATTATTTCTTCGATTATCTCAAGTAAATATCTAGGAGTAAACATCCCCCGAAAAAGGGGAGTTTACTCCTACATCAAATAACAAACAATAACTTACAGCAAATGAAAATTTTATTGTTAGGAGGCGGTGGTCGCGAGCACGCCTTAGCATGGAAAATCGCTCAGAGCGAGAAGTGTGAGAAACTCTTCATCGCTCCTGGTAATGCCGGTACTCAGAATGTCGGCGAGAACGTAGATATCAAGGCAGACGACTTTGAGGCGCTCAAGAACTTCACAGTAGAAAATGGCGTTGATATGGTGGTAGTTGGTCCGGAAGACCCATTGGTAAAGGGTGTTTACGATGACTTCAAGAACGATCCTCGCACCCAGAACATCCCTGTCATCGGTCCATCAAAGGCTGGCGCCGTATTGGAAGGCAGCAAGGACTTCGCCAAGAAGTTCATGAAGCGCCACAACATCCCTACTGCCCAGTATGAGACTTTCGACGGCGAGCACGTAGAGGAAGGCTTGAAATTCCTGGAGACTCTGAAGGCTCCATACGTATTGAAGGCTGACGGTTTGTGCGCCGGTAAGGGCGTTCTCATCCTCCCTACCCTGGAAGAGGCTAAGAAGGAGTTCAAGGAGATGCTCGGCGGTATGTTCGGCAACGCTTCTGCACGCGTAGTCATCGAGGAGTTCCTCAGCGGCATTGAGTGCTCTGTATTCGTATTGACCGACGGCAAGAACTACAAGATTCTGCCTGAGGCTAAGGATTACAAGCGCATCGGCGAGCACGATACCGGTCTGAACACTGGCGGTATGGGTAGCGTTACCCCTGTACCATTCGCTACCAAGGAGTGGATGCAGAAGGTTGACGAGCGCATCATCCGTCCTACCGTAGAGGGACTTGCTGAGGAGAACATCGACTATAAGGGATTCATCTTCTTCGGTCTGATCAACGTTGAAGGCGAGCCTATGGTCATCGAGTACAACTGCCGTATGGGTGACCCTGAGACAGAGAGCGTGATGCTCCGTCTGAAGAGCGACATTGTGGATCTCTTTGAGGGTGTAGCAGCAGGCGATTTGGACAAGCGCAGTATCGAGTTTGATGAGCGTGCAGCAGTCTGCGTGATGCTCGTAAGCGGCGGTTATCCTGAGGCTTACAAGAAGGGTTATCCTATCCAGGGCATCGACGATGTAGAAGGTTCGGTAGTATTCCACTCCGGTACAGCCATGAAGGATGGTCAGGTAGTAACCAACGGTGGTCGTGTCATCTGCGTAAGCAGCTACGGCAAGGACAAGGAAGAAGCCTTGAAGAAGAGCTTTGCTGAGGCACAGAAGATCCAGTTCACCGACAAGTACTTCCGTTCTGATATCGGACAGGACCTTTAGTTTTTTAATGTTGAATGTTGAATGTTGAATGTTGAATTGCCTACCGGACTCAAGGGCGCTAGCCTAATTCAACATTCAACACTTAACATTCAACATTGAACATTCAACATTCAACATTCAACATTGAACATTCAACATTCAACATTCAACATTCAACATTCAACATTGAATTAGATGTTAAGAAAGAAAACTTTTCAAAATAAAGTAGCGGCTAGCCGCTACTCTTTACCTATTACTGCAACCCTTGCCACGCTGGTTTGGGTTGCAGTAGGTTTATTGGTATCCAATATCTGGGTAGAATTTGCTTTCACAGCCATGTCTACCCTGCTGATGGTGGAACTGAACAACCGTAATGCCCTGATGCGTACCTACAGCCGAATGGTATCTTGCAGTTTTCTGGCATTAATGACGATGGCAGGACTCCCCCAACTCTCTTTAAAAAGCAGTATTGTGACGATGTGTTTCATCGCCTTTTATCTCATTATCTGGAATTGCTATCAGGATAAACGCTCTACAGGCTGGACTTTCTACGCCTTTGCCTGCATCGGTCTGGCATCGATGGTTTTCGTGCAGATAGGCTATTTCATGCCTATCCTGTGGATCATGATGATGGTGTTTACCCTCTCGTTTAGCGTAAAGACATTCTTTGCATCCCTGGTAGGTCTCATCGTGCCCTATTGGTTTGCAGCCGGCTATTTCTTCTATACCGACAACATACAGGGGTTGGCAGACCACTTCTGCGAATTCATCAACTACAGCGAACTCTTTGATTATTCGCAGGTTACCGACCATCAGGTACTGAACCTGAGTTTCGTTACCCTGCTCACCATCATCGGTTCCATCCACTTCATACGCACCAGCTACGGCGATAAGATACGCACCCGCATGATCTACGAAACGTTTATCATGATATCGGTTGCCTGCATCATCTTCATCGTCCTCCAGCCTCGACATATACAGGAACTGGGCGGCATTCTGATTGTGAATACAGCGCCGCTTATCGCCCATTTCATCACATTCACCAGAGGTAAGTTTACCAACATCTCCTTCATTCTGCTGCTCATCATGCTGGTACTTATCATGGCTTACAACATACTCGTACCAGAGAGCATATTACTATGAGTTGGATTATCAGTTTCTTAATCGACTGGGGCTATTGGGGCATGCTTGCTGCAGCTTTTCTGGCAGGTTCTTTCTTCCCATTCAGCAGCGAGGCAGTAATGGCAGGCTTGCAGGCAGCTGGATTAGAGCCTCTCCCCCTCGTTATCTACGGTAGCATCGGCAATGTGCTTGGTTCCATGTTCAACTACGGTGTGGGCAGAATGGGTAAGATGGAATGGATAGAGAAATATCTGCATGTAAAGAAAGAGAGTCTTGACAAGGCAGAGCGATTCATGGCAGGCAGAGGAGCCTGGATGGGATTCTTCGCCTTTCTCCCACTATTGGGAAGTGCCATCACCATCGTTTTAGGCTTGACAAGAGCCAATATTCCGATTTCGATACTCAGTATCACCATCGGAAAAGTACTAAGATATGTTTTATTGGTCTATGGACTGAGTTTTATCGTTTAATTATGAAGAGATTTTTATACCTTATTATAATATGCGCCCTAATGGTTGGCTGCAAAAGCAACCAGCAAAAGGCTGGCATGGCTGAAAGTAATGCCAAGCCTACTGTAACCGTTACCATCCCTCCCTACCAATATTTCGTAGATAAGATTGCCGGAGACAAGGTAGATGTCAACGTAATGGTATCGAATGGTAACAATCCAGAGACTTACGAGCCTTATGCCCAGCAGATGATGGAACTTTCGAAGAGTGCCCTCTATCTGAAAGTGGGAAGCATCGGTTTCGAACAGACCTGGATGAAGAAGCTGCAGGACAACGCTCCGGATATGAAAGTGATAGATACTTCCGTGGGTATCAAGCCTGCCAAGACTCCGGGTGGCAACATCGACCCACACGTATGGATGAGTTGCAGCAACGCCCGCATCATAGCCAGCAACATCCTCAAGGCGCTCTGCGAACTGGAGCCGAAGAACAAGGCGTTCTTCGAGAAGAACTACCAGTCGCTGCTCAGCATCATCGACAAGAGAGACAGCACCATCAAGGAGAGCTTCAAAAAGGACCCAGACCTGGTACGCAAGTTTGTGATCTATCACCCTATCCTCACCTACTTTGCCCGTGATTACCAGCTGGAGCAGCTTGCCATAGAGGAAGAAGGCAGGGAGCCTAGTGCCTCCCAGCTGAAGAGCCTCATAGAGAGAGCCAGAAAAGAAAAGATCAAGTTCTGCCTGATACAGGCAGAATTTGCCAACCGCAACACCACAACCTTCATCAAGGAGAGCCACACCAAGCCAATGAATATCAATCCATTGCAGGGCGACTGGAACTGGGCGATGCAGGAAGCGGCAGCCGCAGTACAAGGCAAGAAAATCGTTGTTGGGAAGTAAGCTCCACACGCCCTGTAAGGGCAGAAGCTCCTAGCCCAGGGCAACGCCCTGGGTATAATAGCAGTTAACAAGGCGCCCTGTAAGGGCAAAAGCTTTGTTAAAACAATAACTAATCATAAAGTTCAATGTTCAAAGTTCAAAGTTCAAAGTTAATAGAGATAGAGCATCTTTCGGCTGGCTACGAAGGCAAGGAGGTGCTCCACGACATCAACCTCACCGTCTACAAAGACGATTATCTTGGCATCATCGGTCCAAACGGTGGTGGCAAGACAACCCTCATGCGCCTCATTCTGGGACTGATGAAACCCACAGACGGCAGCATCCGCTTTTATAAAGACGGGGAGGAAGTAAGGGAAATCAGCATGGGATATCTGCCCCAATACAACCATCTCGACAAACAGTTCCCTATCTCCGTCTATGAAGTGGTACTCTCAGGACTCAGCAAGACCAAAAGTCTCTTTTCGAGATACACCCAGGCACAGCACCAGCAGGTTCTCGACTGTCTGGAACAGATGCAGCTCACGGAGTTGAAAGACCGCCATATCGCAGCCTTGAGCGGCGGACAGCTGCAGCGAGTACTCCTCGCCCGCGCCATTGTTTCCAAACCCGATGTAGTGATACTGGATGAGCCCAACACCTACATCGACCGCCGTTTTCAGAAGCAGATGTACGAGATGCTGGAACAGATCAACCGGGAGTGCGCCATTATCATCGTAAGCCATGATGTAGCCGAAGTGCTCAATAACGTAAAGCACATCGCCTGCGTAAATCATCATCTCCACTACCACAATACGGCAGATATGCCGAGAGAGAAACTGGAAGAGCATTTCTTAAATGTATAGGCTTATTATATAATAATGCCTAAAAAACAGGTGCAAAAATCCATATTATCTCATCTTTTTATTATCTTTGCAACTGGAATGTGCCTTCCTAGAAAGGCACAGAGAAAGCATTCAGAAACAGAGAAAGCATTCAGAAAGAAATATAATACATTAAAGTTTAAACAATAATGAAACAGTACAGATTAGTGGACAATATCTTCGGATGGGTCGCATTCATCATTGCGGCGTTCACTTATTGTTCCACAATTGAACCGACAGCCAGTTTCTGGGACTGTCCTGAGTTTATTACGACTGCTTACAAGCAGGAGATCGGTCACCCACCTGGGGCACCATTCTTCATGCTTTTAGGCAATTTCTTCACACATTTCGCCAGCGACACTACCCAGGTAGCCAAGATGGTAAATACGATGAGCGCCCTGCTGAGCGCCGTCTGTATCATGTTCCTCTTCTGGACCATCACCCACCTGGCTCGCCGACTCGTTATCAGCGACTGGAAAGAACTGACCACCAGCAAGCTGATTGCCATCGAGGCATCCGGTATGGTGGGCGCACTCATCTACACCTTCAGCGATACCTTCTGGTTCTCAGCTGTCGAGGGTGAGGTTTATGCGTTCTCTTCTGCCTTTACCGCTGTGGTATTCTGGCTCATTCTGAAGTGGGAAGACCATGCTGACGAGCCTCATAGCGACCGTTGGCTTGTGCTCATCGCCTATATGACTGGTTTGAGTATCGGTGTCCACCTGCTCAACCTGCTCTGTATCCCAGCCATCGTATTGGTTTATTACTACAAGAAGGTGCCACATGCCAACCTCAAGGGTTCTCTCCTGGCGCTGTTCCTTTCATTCCTCGTAGTGGTAGCCGTACTGTATGGTGTGGTTCCAGGTATCATCACCGTAGGCGGCTGGTTCGAGCTGTTCTTTGTCAACACCCTCGGCTGTCCGTTCAATACCGGTGAAATCGTATACATCATCTGTCTCGTAGCCTCTGTCATCTGGGGCATCTACGAGACCTGTAATGCATCAGAGAAGAACGAGAAGAAGCAGAATATCGCCTTCGTTCTCGGCTTCGGCATGCTCGGCATCCCATTCTACGGATATGGCTGGACAGCTGCCATTACCGGCATCATCGTGCTGGTTATCCTCTGGTTCGTACTCGGCTACAAGCGCAAGCAGGAGGTAGTAACAGGCGTTGATGAATCTACAGGCATCGCCAAAAAGAAGATGCAGCTCCTGCCGCTCATCTCTGCACGCGTCAAGAACACAGCCTTGCTCTGCATGCTGATGCTGATGATTGGTTATTCCAGCTACGCACTCATCGTGATCCGTTCTTCTGCCAACCCTCCTATGGACCAGAACTCTCCTGAGGACATCTTTACCCTGGGAAGTTATCTGAGCCGCGACCAGTATGGCGACCGCCCTCTGTTCTATGGCCAGGCTTATACATCACAGGTAGCCCTCGAAGTAGACGGCAACATGTGCAAGCCTGTCATGAAGGAAGGTGCACCGGTTTACCAGCGCAAGGAGAAAGCTTCGGCTGATGAGAAGGACTCTTACTTCGTAGTAAGTCACAAGAATAAGTATATCTATGCCCAGAACATGCTCTTCCCTCGTATGTACAGTTCGGCTCATGCCCAGGCATACGAAGACTGGATGGGCGGTGTAGAAGGCACAGAGATTCCTTACGACCGCTGCGGAGAGAGTATGATGGTGAAGATGCCGTCACAGTTTGACAACATCCGCTTCTTCCTCTCTTACCAGTGCAACTTCATGTACTGGCGCTACTTCATGTGGAACTTTGCCGGCCGTCAGAACGACATTCAGGGCAATGGTGAGCCAGAGCACGGCAACTGGATTACCGGTTTCTCATTCATCGATGATTCACTCTATGGCGACCAGAGCAAATTGCCAGACGACCTGAAGGAGAACAAGGGTCACAATGTATTCTACTGCATGCCGCTGATTCTCGGTCTCATCGGACTTTTCTGGCAGGCTTGGTATACCCGCAAGAAGAAGGTAATGAAGAACGGCAAGGAAGAGGAAGTGCTCCTTCCTATCGGTATCCAGCAGTTCTGGATTGTATTCTTCCTGTTCTTCATGACAGGTCTTGCCATCGTCATCTACCTGAATCAGACACCTATGCAGCCACGTGAGCGTGACTATGCTTATGCCGGCTCATTCTATGCATACGCTATCTGGTGCGGTCTCGGCGTACTCGCCATCATCGACATTCTGAAGCGCAAGATGAAGCTCAGCGGTACTGCCGTAACAGCTATCGTAGCTGTAGTAACTCTGCTCGTACCTATCCAGATGGCTTCACAGACTTGGGATGATCACGACCGCTCAAACCGTTACACCTGCCGTGACTTCGGTCAGAACTACCTGATGTCACTCCAGGAGAAGGGCAACCCTATCATCTTTACCAATGGTGATAACGATACCTTCCCACTCTGGTACAACCAGGAGGTAGAAGGCGTTGGAACAGATGCCCGCGTATGTAACCTGAGCTACCTGCAGACCGACTGGTATATCGACCAGATGATGCGTCCTGCATACAACTCACCATCAGTGCCAATCACCTGGCCACGTCTCGACTTCTGTTCAGGTACCAACGAATATGTATCTGTTGAGCCTGAGGCAAAGAAGCAGATTCTCGACTTCTACAAGCAGGATCCTGAGAACGCCAAGAAGCAGTTTGGTGCCGAACCGTTCGAGCTCAAGAACATCCTGAAGAACTGGGTACGCAGCAAGAACCCTGACATGCACTTCATCCCTACAGATACCCTCTATGTCACCATCGACAAGGAGGCTGTAAAGAAGAGCGGCATGATGATGGCATCAGATTCTATTCCAGACAAGATGGTCATCTCTCTTGCCGGCAAGAGCGCACTCTACAAGGGCGATCTCATGATGCTCGAAATGCTGGCACAGTGTAACTGGACCCGTCCGCTCTACGTAGCACTCACCGTAGGCGAAGAAAACTATATGAACCTCGGTGACAACTTCGTACAGGAGGGACTTGTGAACCGTATCACTCCGTTCACCACCAACAAGCCAGGTGCCAAGAACTTCGATACAGAGAAGGCTTATCACAACATCATGACCCGATTCAAGTTCGGCAACCTGAAGCAGAAGGGACTCTACATCGACGAGACAACCATGCGTATGTGTTATACCCACCGTCGCCTGCTCGCCCAGACAGCCCTCCAGCTCATCGCCGAAGGCAAGAAACAGAAGGCTATCAACATCCTGAAGAAGGCTGATACCGAGATTCCAGCCTACAATGTTACGCTCGACTACATGAGCGGTGGCTTGGATATGGCTCGCGGCTGGCTGATGACCGGTCAGAAAGCCAAGGGCAAGGAATATATAGAAGCGGTATGGAAGAATGCTTCACAATACCTCAACTACTATCTCTCGCTGCCAAACGACCGTTTCCTCCAGGCAGAGCACGACTGCATCCGTCAGATTATGATTATGCAGAGCATCTGCGAGGCTGCCGGAATGGTAAATCCACAGCTGGAGCAGAAGTATGAGAAGCAGCTCAACAACCTCTACCGTCTCTATCATGGCAGAGGTGGCAGAATGCCGGAAGGCAATCAGTAAAAAATAGAAAAAAGTTTGGTGTCGCGAAACACGACGCCAAACTTTTCATTATTCATATAAACCTGTTTTATTCATGTTCATAGAGCAACCAGCCAAATGGCTCAGATGGTTATATCCAAAGGCCATCTGGAGAATGGACAAGAAAGACCATTCTGTCTATCTTACATTTGATGACGGTCCGATTCCAGAGTCAACTCCATTCATCTTAGAGACCCTGAGAAAGTACAATATCAAGGCTACTTTCTTTATGGTAGGCGAGAATGTATTGCGCCATCATGACCTCTACAATCAGATTGTGGCAGAGGGTCATCAGGTAGGCAATCATACATTCAATCATATCGGTGCCTTCAAGCACCGCGTCATCTCCTACGTGCTCAACACCAATAAGGCGAACGATATCATCCATGCCCATCTTTTCCGTCCACCTCACGGCTGGATGCGACCAAGTGAGTATTGGTGGCTGCACCGCACTTACAAGGTCATCATGTGGGACGTGGTGACACGCGACTATTCCAAATGGATGACGGCAGAAGATGTGGTGAACAATGTGAAGCGATATGCCCGCAATGGCAGCATCATCACCTTCCACGACTCGCTGAAGAGCATTGAAAAGCTGAAGACAGCACTCCCTCAGGCCATAGAATGGCTCATGGAACAGGGGTATGAATTTAAGACTTTTGAATAAGAAGCTGTTATTCCCAAACAGGAACAGCCCAATAAACACAGACAAGAAATGAGCAAAAGAATCAACAGTTATCAGGCAGTAGCTGCATTTGTAAGAGGTTTCTTCGAAGCTTACGCACGTGGCATCATCGATGCTACCATCGAAGGCAATGACTTCAGCAAGAAGAACGACCCGAAACAGATCAAGCAGATGATGCTGGAGCACTATGGCGAGGTAAACCAATACTTCTTCGACATCATGTTCTCTACCCTCGTACGCCTCAACTACAAGACTGCCGAGGAAGCCAACGAGCGCATGAAGAAGAACTTCGACAGCATGAAACAGGCTGACCCGACCTTTGAGCCAACCATGCTCGACTACCTGCGCATAGCCTGCAAATCGAACCAGCTTTACAAGGCGATGGAGTCAGAATACAAGCGCAACTTCACCTGGCTTCTTCAAGGTAAGTTTACCACTCTTGAAGAGCATGTACGCGATTATACCCACGGCATTCTCATCAGTCTCGCCGACGAGCCGATGGCCATCCACCTCCTGGTCCGCATTATCGTAAAGGCATACGCCGCCGGACTGAAATGTGGCAGCAAGGAGGGCGAGCAGCACCAGCTCCACATGCCAACCCTTCACGGCATGTTGCTGAACAATGTCAACATCCTGCTCAACGAGACTCCGCTCAAGAGCAGCACCGAAGATCCTGTTGCCCTCTTCAAGGAGGCATGTAAGAATGAAGAAGAAAACATCAACGTTCTTTTCAACACATTAAACGATGCGATGAAAGAACTGGCAGAAGAATAAGAGAAAAGAACAAAAACTGGACAACTGTTGTTGCTCAGGCACTTAAAAAGTTTAAATTATAATAGTGTTGTGTAATAAAGGCAATAAATAAAAGAATATGAGAACATTTACTTTCAAAAGTCTGTTTTTAACAGTGCTATTTGTGTTGCTTGGGAGCACGGCAATTCTGGCTGCAGATGATGGCTTGATTACCAGACAAGTAACACTCAAGCTGGATGAGGCTGGTACTTTACCTAATAGGATTGCTGTAAGCAGGAAGAATCTGATTACCAATCTGAAGATTGTTGGTAAAATTAATGGCACGGATTTGAAATTTATCCGTGAGATGGCTGGTAGTGATTTTAATTGGGAAAAAACAGACGGAAAACTGTCTATATTAGATTTGTCTGAAGCAAAAATTGTAGCAGGTGGAGATGCGTATACTTCGTATCAAGGCAACAACATGTATACCTATAATGATAAGTTGGGCTATGGTGCTTTTTCAGGTTGCAGTGGTTTGACAAGCATGACCATCCCTTCCAGTGTTACTGAGATAGGCGAATCAGCTTTTCATGGTTGCAGTGGGTTGACAAGCTTGACCATTCCTTCTGGTGTTACTTCGATAGGCTATTATGCTTTTATAGGTTGCAGTGGATTGAAAAGCTTGACCATCCCTTCCAGTGTTACTTCGATAGGCGAATCAGCTTTTCAAGGTTGCAGTGGATTGTCAAGCTTGACCATCCCTTCCAGTGTTACTTCGATAAGCGATTTTGCTTTTTATGGTTGCAGTGGATTGACAAGCTTGACCATCCCTTCCAGTGTTACTTCGATAGGCAATTATGCTTTTGATGGTTGCAGTGGATTGACAAGCTTGACCATCCCTTCCAGTGTTACTGAGATAGGCGAATCAGCTTTTCAAGGTTGCAGTGGATTGACAAGCTTGACCATTCCTTCCAGTGTTACTTCTATAGACTATTCTACTTTTCGAGGTTGCAGTGGATTGACAAGCTTGACCATCCCTTCCAGTGTTACTTCGATAGGCAATTATGCTTTTTATGGTTGCAGTGGATTGACAAGCTTGACCATCCCTTCCAGTGTTACTTCGATAGGCGATGATGCTTTTGCAGGTTGCAGTGGATTGACAAGCTTGACCATCCCTTCCAGTGTTACTTCGATAGGCAATTATGCTTTTTATGGTTGCAGTGGATTGACAAGCTTGACCATCCCTTCCAGTGTTACTTCGATAGGCGATGAAGCTTTTAGAGGTTGCAGTGGGTTAACCTCCATTTATGCATATCTGGAAAAAATACCAAAGTTAGGGTCTGATGTATTTACTGGATGTGACGCAAAGAATTGTATACTTTATGTACCAACAGGAACTCTTGATGATTATTTGGTGTCAGATTTTGGCTATTTCGAGAATATAGTAGGTATTAATAAGGATGGCTTGTTAACCACACAAGTAACAATCAAGTTGGATGAGGCTGGTACTTTACCTGATAAGATTAGTGAAAACCAGAAGTATCTGATTACCAATCTGAAGATTGTTGGTAAAATTAATGGCACGGATTTGAAATTTATCCGTGAGATGGCTGGTAGTGATTTTAATTGGGAAAAAACAGACGGAAAACTGTCTATATTAGATTTGTCTGAAGCAAAAATTGTAGCAGGTGGAGATGCGTATACTTTGTATCAAGGCAACAACAAGTATACCTATAATGATCAGTTGGGCGATGGTGCTTTTTCAGGTTGCAGTGGTTTGACAAGCTTGACCATCCCTTCCGGTGTTACCGTGATACGCGATGGTGCTTTTTCAGGTTGCAGTGGGTTGACAAGCTTGACCATCCCTTCCGGTGTTACCGTGATACGCGATGGTGCTTTTTCAGGTTGCAGTGGATTGACAAGCTTGACCCCTCCCTTCCAGTGTTACTTGGATAAGCTGGCATGCTTTTGAAGGTTGCAGTGGGTTGACAAGCTTGACTATTCCTTCCAGTGTTACTTCGATAGGCGGGGGTGCTTTTGCAGGTTGCAGTGGCTTGACAAGCTTGACTATTCCTTCCAGTGTTACTTCGATAGGCGGGGGTGCTTTTGCAGGTTGCAGTGGCTTGACAAGCTTGACTATTCCTTCCGGTGTTACTTCGATAGGCTGGGGTGCTTTTAAAGGTTGCAGTGGTTTGACAAGCTTGACCATTCCTTCTGGTGTTACTTCGATAGACGATCAAACTTTTTATGGTTGCAGTGGTTTGACAAGCTTGACCATCCCTTCCAGTGTTACTTCGATAGGCAGGTATGCTTTTTATGGTTGCAGTGGTTTGACAAGCTTGACCATCCCTTCTGGTGTTACTTCGATAGGCGATCATGCTTTTTACCGATGTAGTGGATTGACAAGTTTGACCATCCCTTCCGGTGTTACTTCGATAGGCGAATCAGCTTTTGAAGGTTGCAGTGGATTGACAAGCTTGACCATCCCTTCCAGTGTTACTGAGATAGGCGAATCAGCTTTTGAAGGTTGTAGTGGATTGACAAGCTTGACCATCCCTTCCAGTGTTACTTCGATAGACGGGTATGCTTTTTATGGTTGCAGTGGATTGACAAGCTTGACCATCCCTTCCGGTGTTACTTCGATAGGCAATTATACTTTTATAGGTTGCAGTGGATTGACAAGCTTGACCATCCCTTCCAGTGTTACTTCGATAGGCGATGATGCTTTTGCAGGTTGCAGTGGATTGACAAGCTTGACCATCCCTTCCAGTGTTACTTCGATAGGCAATTATGCTTTTTATGGTTGCAGTGGATTGACAAGCTTGACCATCCCTTCCAGTGTTACTTCGATAGGCGATGATGCTTTTGCAGGTTGCAGTGGATTGACAAGCTTGACCATCCCTTCCAGTGTTACTTCGATAGGCGACTGGGCTTTTTCAGGTTGCAGTGGATTGACAAGCTTGACCATTCCTTCCGGTGTTACTGAGATAGGCAAATCAGCTTTTCAAGATTGCAGTGGATTGACAAGCTTGACCATTCCTTCTGGTGTTACTTCGATAGGCAATCAAACTTTTTATGGTTGTAGTGGATTGACAAGCTTGACCCTCCCTTCCAGTGTTACTTCAATAGGCGGGTATGCTTTTGAAGGTTGCAGTGGTTTGACAAGCTTGACCATTCCTTCTGGTGTTACTTCGATAGGCTATTATGCTTTTGATGGTTGCAGTGGATTGACAAGCTTGACCATCCCTTCCGGTGTTACTTCGATAGGCAATTATACTTTTATAGGTTGCAGTGGATTGACAAGCTTGACCATCCCTTCCAGTGTTACTTCGATAGGCGATGATGCTTTTGCAGGTTGCAGTGGATTGACAAGCTTGACCATCCCTTCCAGTGTTACTTCGATAGGCAATTATGCTTTTGTAGGTTGTAGTGGATTGACAAGCTTGACCATCCCTTCCGGTGTTACTTCGATAGGCAATTATGCGTTTGTAGGTTGTAGTGGATTGATCTCCATTTATGCATATATGGAAAAAATACCAGAGTTTGGGTATAATGTATTTAATTGTAACGCAAAGAATTGTACGGTTTATGTACCAAAAGGAACTATTGAGGATTACAAGTTGTCAAAATTTGGCTATTTCGAGAAGATAGTAGAGTTCGATGCGTCGGGCATTGATAAGGTTACAACCTCTACCAATGCCAAGGAAGTCTCTCGCTATTCAGCAAATGGCCAGCGATTATCTAGTCCAGCCAAGGGCTTGAACATCGTGAAGTATAGTGATGGAAGTGTGAAGAAAGTTGTTGTTCAATAGTTTCGGCTAACGAACGCAATATAATATATCACTTACAAGTAAAAATATATTAAAGTAAACCCTATTTAAAAATAAAAGGTATGCTTGATAAGATAATCAATACGGTTGTGCCATTATCGTTATCTTTTTAATTTTGACCGAAAATGACCATGACCAAATGACCGGTATGGAATAGTATACGTTTTATAAACATGCAAGCCCCCAGCTATCTCAGCTGAGGGCTTGTTTCTGTTATATAAACGAAATATATTTAGCGCTAATTTTTTTTAGATGATAAAGCATGAAGTTTTATGCTCTATCCTACACAACTCGTTATCCCGAACTGAGATTATTCTTCTTCAACAAATCTGTCAATTCTTTCCCCTTTATAGTACTCCTCTCCGATTTATCATAGATATAAAGCAAGCCGAGACCATCCTCTATATCGGCTAACACAACTGTTATAATACGGGCACCGCCACTTATAGCGCTTATTCAATTGTTTAGCTTCCTTTTCAAAAGAAGGGAAAGTAAATATCTTACAACTCATTCAGCACGTCCTTCAATGGTTTAAGCTCTAGCTTTCTATACAAGAGTATGATGGCACGGAAATGCCTTTGGCTACATATCGTAGATACATGCCTTGGGAATTAAGGTTAGAATAGTCTTCAGAATCAAGTAAAATTTATTCACTTCTCATGGAAATGTTGTTGAAACAGCCAATATAAACTTCGTAATATGAAAATAATATCAAGTATAATTGCTTTTTTCTTCTTCATGGTCTATAATACCATAGATTATTTCAACAATTTTCTCCTTTTCATACCAAACATTCCTGATTCTTATATGGAAGCGAATGGATGGGAAAGAAAATTAAGAAACTTGTTAAAGCTCAAGCATCAATAATCAAATTAATATTGTTGGTAGACTTGTCTATATAAGTAAATGAAATGATAAGAAATCCTAAATATAAAATGATTTTGTAAGTAATGTAACTTTTTATTAGTATTTTTGCAATGTTAAGGTTAGAAAAGAGTTGTTTGACAGCAAACGTTCGCATATTGCAGAAATTAGAACCGTTGCCAAATCATTACCTCTATTGAGACTAAACACTCATAAATAGCTCATTTAAAGCTATTCAGCAGATTCTTGCGTAATTTTATCAGAAAACTCTTGCAGGTATGAAAATAAAATCGTAACTTTGCTGATGCAATAGAAATATTAATAACATTGGGATTATGAAGCAGGTAGAAGAAAGATATATCAGTTTGTTGACCGATTTCGGTTTCAAGCGAATTTTCGGATCAGCTCCCAACAAGGATTTGCTGATCTGTTTCCTCAACAGCTTGTTCAACGGAAGACAGGTTGTTAAGGACGTGAAGTATCTGAACCCGGAGCACGTGGGAGATGTATATACCGACCGCAAGGCCATCTTCGATGTATATTGCGAAGGAGAAAACGGCGAGAAGTTTATCGTGGAAATGCAGAATGCCTACCAGACATACTTCAAGGACCGTGCCCTGTTCTATTCCACCTTCCCTATCCGTGAGCAGGCTCCCAAGGGTAATGAATGGGATTTCAAGCTCAACCATATCTACACCATTGCCCTGCTCAACTTCAATATGAACGAGGAAGCCTTCAATAAGGAAGAAATCCGCCATCATGTGCAGTTGTGTGATACTGCCACGCACAAGATTTTCTACGATAAGCTGGAATTTATCTACGTGGAAATCGCCAAGTTCAACAAGTCGCTGGACGAGTTGGAAACGCTCTACGACAAGTGGCTCTATGCGCTAAAGAACCTCTACAAGCTTACTCAGCGCCCTAAGGCGTTATGCGACAAGGTCTTCGACCGCCTATTCGAAGAAGCCGAGATTGCAAAATTCACTCCACAGGAGCAGCGGGAGTATGAAGCCAGCAAGATGGCATATCGTGATATCAAGAATTCGATTGATACCGCTAAGCGAGAAGGGAAAGAAGAAGGCCTGGCTGAAGGAATGGAAAAGGGTCTGGCTGAAGGCATGAAAAAAGGCATGGAGAAGGGCATGAACAAGCGAAGCCTTGAGATTGCCAGAAAGATGCTGGCAAATGGTATGGATGCTGCCACGGTGATGGAAATAACAGGATTGTCGGAGAGTCAGTTACAGCAGCTGAAAGGATAAAGGCAAATCTAAGACGAATTTTATCTGATACTTTACCACCGGTAAAGGTGGTAATATACCACCATGATAAGTAGTAACTAAAGTTTCGCAAGTTGATATTTATTCACTTGCGAAACTTCAGTAACATAATAATATGGAAGCAATCTAATTAGGCCCACACGGATCTCACGGATTCAAACTACTTCCAGACTCTACAGCTTTTGGTTTTACAGCACCCCCTTCCAGCCAGCTTTCACCAGCAGGAAGGCGGCGCCTTAATGGTTCTAAATCAATGTAAAAAAGTGGAATCAGTATTTTCCTATCTCATCCTGGGCCTTCTTCAAGGCGCGGATTCTTAACTCCTTCTCTACTCGCTTCTTCACTTCCTTCTCTATCATGTCTTCTAAGATCTGGTCGAGAGGACGGGAGAAAGGATGCCAACCGTAATCGGCGTTCTCCTTCGTGTGACAGAACAACACCGTGCCAATACCCATCCATACCTTCAAGCGAACCTCCTCGCTAGCATAATGGGTAAAAATCCAATTGGTAAAACGAACAAACTCGGAGAGCAACATATGCTCGCCCTTGTTTAAATGAGTGAAGAAACTGCGAGTCAGGTGAAACGCTTTCTTGATGTCACTCTTCTTCAACACCCAGGCACGCATGCCTTCGGTCAACTCATGATAAGTCGCCTTCTCTGAATAAATGTGCTTGGCAGACTTCACTAACCGGTTTGACAACTTGTCGAAACGCTGCTCAGCAGTCTTCGACGAAATCTCAGCCGCGAGCTTTAACTTCTCAGCGGCAGAAAGTAGGAATTTCTTTTTTCCATCGTTCCTTTTTAAAAAGATTTATTATTTATTTTTTTAATTTTTACCACAATGTGGTAAATTCCGATTTCCTATATCGCCCTTTTGTCGTATCTTTGCTGACAGTTACCGATTGGTGAACAGCGGGGTGAACACTTGCCCCAAGCATTCACCTTTTCGGCTCAGGGGTGAACCCTAGTAAAAAGAACTTTGTATATACAGCGCATGCTAGAAATATAAGAGTCTCTATTATAATGGGTTATATAGTGTTTTTAACACATTATTAACGCTAAAGGTTGGCATCAGGGTTCACCCTTCACCGACTTCATCGCCAAGTGTTCACCCACACTCTTTCTTAGAGAACGTTGGAAACGACTGAATAGTATATAACAACAACAATTTTAAAACGAAATGGAAAAAGAATCAAACACCAACTGTATGTATGAGGCAGCTACGATGCCATCGTACTTCCCTTGTATCAAATCTTCGGAGAGCCATCCACTCGCCGACTGGTTGTATCTCAAGAGCGTGATTACCTCAAGCCCTGAGCTGCGAATGATGACCGAGACTTACCGCAAGCGCCTCGCCATCAGCAAGCAGTTTGCCGACCAGTACAAGCCTGAGATGCCTGCCATCACGGTTTCGGCACTCATGAACGGCTACGGCAGACAACTTGCCGACTTCCTCAAACCTACCTACATGTTACAGCTCGATTTCGACCATGTAAAGAAGGAAGATATGGAGCAGCTTATCCGACTGGTGAGAGGCGACAGTCATACGATGGTAGAGTATATCACCGTGAGTGGCAGGGGATTCAGAGTATTCTGTGCCTACCATCCTGTAGATGACGATGACATCAGCGTGCTCGAACTCTTCGATGCCGTGCTGCAGAAGGCGATGGCTTACTACACCCAGCTCCTGGGTATCGCTCCCGACAAGCAGTGTGTAGACATCACCCGATGCGCCGGTCTTGCCTACGACCCGGATGCCTATTTCCGTTGGGATGCCGAGCCTTTTGCCTTGGGACCGAAGGACCTGAACCCCCTCTACACGAAGAAGGCATTGCAGGCGAAATATTCTGCCAGGCGAAACGCCAAGGGAGGAAAGCGAAGCAGCAAGGTGAAAGAGGAGGCGAAGTCAGGCGACAAGGGTGCGCCTACCATCGAGGAGGCAGCTTCCCACATCAAGGAACTGCTCGACCTGTGGGGCTATCGGTTCGAGCCTGAGCATCACAACGAGTATGTATGGCACTTTGCCGACATCTGCATCTACTATGGCATCCCGCAGGAAGAAGTTCTGACTTACGCCGACCGAGAGTTTGGCACCAGCTACGAAGATACGGCTTCCGTCATCAAGTCTCGCTACAAGCATCTGAACAAGTTTGGTATCTGGCATTTCTATCGCCATGGCGAGGGGCGCAGCGCCAAGCCATCGGTAAGGGGCATCAAGCAGTGGCTACTCACTCACTATCTGTTCCGCCGAAACGTGCTGACGGGATTTTACGAGGTAGAGAGCCGCTTCGTTTTAGACGGCAAGTATCCTGACTGGGTACGCATCGACGACAATATCGAGAACTCCATCTGGAGCGAAATGGACGAGTCGGGACTGCATCTCTCGGAGAAGACCTTGCACAACATCATCAACAGCGACTTCAGCGAGCCCTTCGACCCCTTGGACGATTACCTGCGCAGTCTGCCGAAATGGAAGAAGGGAGAGGAGCCCGACTACATCGACCAGCTCGCCGACCGCATCGAGGTGGAGAACCTGCCCGACAACGAGCATACGCAGAGCCTCTTCCGCTATTTCTTCAAGAAGTGGCTGGTAGCGATGGTAGTGGCGTGGGTAACGCTGAAGGTGGTGAACCAGATGATACTCATCTTCGTGGGCAAGGGCGGCATCTTCAAGACCACGTTCTTCCATATGCTGTTGCCCCCACAGTTGCGCCAGTACTTCCTCAACGACTCGACGGGCGCCTATACCGACAAGGACTTCATGGAGGCTTTCAGCAGCAAGGCTCTGCTCTGTCTCGACGAGTTTGAGATGGTATTCGGCAAGAACTTGAGCGCCTTCAAGAGCAACATGACCAAGGTGACATTCTCAATCCGCCGACCTTACGACAAGTACCGTTCGGAGATGCCCCACCGTGGATCGCTCTGCGGCACCACCAACAGCCAGCAGTTCATCACCGACGAGGAGAACCGCCGCTACTGTCCTTGGCTGGTAAAGAGCATCGAGAGTCCGATAGAGCACCCGATAGACTACGACCACGTGTTTGCCGAAGCAGTGGCACTGGGTCAGGAGGTGATGAGCCATCCTAAGGGCGAGCCCCTGGAGTGGACATACTGGTTGACGAGGGATGATATCGAGCTGATGCGCAGCCACAACCGCCTCTTCATGGTAGCCAACTATGCCGAGGAGCAGATACTCCGTTACTACCGGGTGCCGGAGCCAGATACGCCGCTACAATTTATCAAGTTCCGCTACAGTGCTGAGATACTGGAGAGGATAGGTGTGAACCCTGCCCTTCGCCAGAACCTGAACAACCAGAACATCGGTAACGTGATGAAGCGTCTTGGATTCAAGAAGATTCACAAGAAGAACGGCAACGGCTGGGCTGTGATAGAGAAGGAAGGTAGCGAAATCAACAACGATGCCTTCATCGATCCTAACGATACCGTGGAGGATTAAGTATCTTGGTTACGACCACTAAGTATCATGGTTACGATGGCTAAGTATCATATTTACGAAGCATAACCCTAATAGATATTTCTCTGCACGCGAATTACGTACTGTTTTTACTGAACATGAATTTCTTATTGTTTTTTCGGAACACGAATTACTTATTGGGTTTACTGAACACGAATTACTTATTGGGTTTACTACACGCGAATTTCTTATTGTTTTTTCTGAACACGAATTACACGAATTAAACGAATAAGTGGCTTCAGAATGAAAGATTCGTGAGATTCGAGAGATTCGTGTTCAAAATCAACATTCAACCAGCAAGCGAATTACTTATTGGGGTTACTGAACACGAATTGCACGAATTAAACGAATAAGTGGCTTCAGAATGAAAGATTCGTGAGATTCGAGAGA
>ERZ791861.293-NODE-293-length-33744-cov-3.007035_pt1 | contig 33744 bp, 31 predicted proteins | sample MGYA00510283_ERZ791861 | MGnify/ENA primary metagenome ERZ791861 (study PRJEB30046, sample SAMN00792074) | human gut metagenome | study: EMG produced TPA metagenomics assembly of the A metagenome-wide association study of gut microbiota in type 2...
CTGAACTCACTGCTCCTACAATCACATGGGAATGCTGCAGTAATGTGCGGTTCATACATTTGCAAATGTGCAGCGAACATGCTTTTACCTGCACCGGGTTTCCCATACAGCATCATAATTTGACTGCCATGTGGATCTTCTACCCATGCTTTTATCTTCTCAAGAAGCCATGTACGACCAATCAATTCATTGCCGAGCAACTCATCAAATCTAGTAAGTACATCTGTTTCGGGCAATCCCAGCAGTTCTCGAAGTTCCCTGATTTCACGGTCATACTCCTGTATCTCGTCACTATTTACAAGTTGAATGATTTTTTGTGCTTCTTCCTCTAGATATTTATCAAAGACATCTTCACCTTGATCTATATAATCGGGATAGTTACTCATATCACCCCATTGATATTCTGTTAAAAGGGAAGGTGGGGTAAAAGAGCCTGCAGGTTCCAATAAAATTGTTTTTATCATTCCATATTTGGAAGAAATAGCGATAGAGAGTTCATCTCTGCAAACAGACTCCTCTCTTGCAGAATAAGCAGACAAGAATGCGATAACACTACGACTTTCAATAATTCCTTTTGTAATTTCGTTTCTCCAATGCGAATCCCGTGGAATTTTATCCGTATCAATCCATATGTCCATGTTATCGTCAAGTTCCTTAATTTTTTCAGCAAGTCTATGCACTATTTCACTGTGATTATCATGACCATAGCTAAAAAATAATTTCATAATTATACCTCCTTTGATTTTTATTATGAGAACCACTAGAAGTTATCGCATTCCATTTCTTTCACATACTTATAAAACGTCTTCCTGCAAATTTTAGCCGCTGCCGCACACTGTGTATCATTCAGAGTTCCACCGAATCGCACAGAATTTTCTCTGATGAATTTTATTGCTGGAGTTTTCTTTTTGACATTAAGTGTTGTTCCCTCCGGTGTCCCAATACGCTTGTTGTTTCTCCGTGCTGTTTCGATGCCCTCTTTGATTCTTTGGTGCGTGTCTGCCACTTCTTTTTCGGCTTGCTGAAACGCAATCTCTACTTGTTTCGTGGCAAGAAGTTGCAATACTTCGTTGGTAGCTTTGATGTAAATATCTGCAATATCATTGCCGACAAACGCAACGCCATTGCTTAATGCTTGTCTGTAATTTGCGGTATTGATTGTCGACTCTTTGAGAAACACAAGTTCTACACCTTTCTGGTAGAGTTCCATATACAAAGCTACTCCTTCAGCGGCATTTCTACTCATACGAGATACGCTGTCGAATACAATTGTGTCCCCAGACTGTACTTTGCTTAGAATCCTGTCAAGCCCTCTCCTACACATCTTAGTTCCGGTGTAGGTTTCCTTGACAATTTTTGCTGTTGGATATACAGCAAGGATATTGCGGACTTGTCGCTCAATGTTCTGCTTTTTTGTGCTGATACGGCAGTACCCATATATCAATCGCATAACGTCATTCTCTTTTCTAATAAATGTGTAAAAGAAACATTTGCTAATTTTACACATTTATTATAGCATAGAATCTTGCAGTTGTCGATGACTTTTACACATTTTTTCTCAAAGGTCATTTTTACACATTTACAAAAACAATTGCTCTTTCAGAAGACTTTTCAAACAAGAATTATGATTAGATTTCGAATCAATGCTCTGTAAAATTAAAGTTTTTATAGTGTACTAAAAAAGTGATTGATTATTCTGGATTTTTTGTGGTATACTTAAAATAAGAGGTGATTCTATGGTTGAGCGTAAGATCTACATGAATAAAATCAAAAAACTGCGGGATCAACAGATTATTAAAGTTGTAACAGGCGTCCGCAGATGCGGAAAATCCACTCTACTGAAACAATTTCAATCTTATCTTTTGAATTCTGGCGTGGATCAGGAACAGATCATTGCAATCAATTTTGAAGATGTCGAAAATGAAAAACTGCTGGACTATCATGCACTGCATTCCTATGTGACAGAACGACTGGTTTCAGGGAAGATGACTTATATTTTTCTGGACGAAATTCAAGCTGTTCCTAATTTTCAAAAGGCGGTAGATTCCCTGTTTCTTCGTGAGAACACAGATATTTATATCACTGGTTCTAACGCACACTTGCTTTCTGGAGAACTGGCAACTCTTCTCTCTGGAAGATACATTGAGATTCCTATGCTGCCTTTATCTTTTGCCGAATATCTGGAATTATCAGGTCTTGAAAAGCATTCAGCATGGCAGAAATATTTTCAGTATGGAGGATTTCCTTATGCAGTGCAGATTGAAGATGACGCAATCCGACACGATTACTTGGACGGCATTTATCACACAGTTCTGATCAAGGATGTGGCTTCCCGTAAACGAATTAATGACATCAGTTTATTGGAAAGTGTGATCAAGTTTATGTTCGACAATATCGGCAATATTGTATCCTCCAAGAAAATCGCAGACAGTCTGACTTCATTTGGACGAAAAACCACATCTTTAACGGCTGAAAACTATGTAACCGCTTTAACAGAAGCATTTATCCTTTACAAAGCTGAACGCTATGATATACAGGGAAAACAGCATTTAAAATCTCTGGAAAAATATTATGCCGTCGATATGGGACTTCGTCAACTGCTGCTTGGAAACCGCAGACGTGACATCGGACATATCCTTGAGAACATTGTATATCTGGAACTGATTCGCAGAGGATGCCATGTCAGCATTGGTAAAGTGGGTGAACTGGAAGTAGACTTTGTTGCGGAACACAGCGGAGAAATCGAATACTATCAAGTTTCTGCTACTATCATGCATGAGGACACCTTTGAGAGAGAAATTGCTCCATTAAAACGAATTCGAGATAATTATCCGAAGTATATCATCACAATGGATGAAATGCCGATGGACGAAGACGGGATCAAAATTATCAATGTGCTTGATTTCCTTTTGCAATGAAATTGGAAATCTGGTATAACATTTTTTGAGAGAGGAAAAGTTACTTACATGCTGCTCTCACTGACATTCACATCTGCAACATCTTTAGCGGTGCACTCAGAAGAATGCGTATCTCTACTCGAATCTGAAACACCAAAACTCTCTAAACCATCAGTTTGTACAGGCGTATCCAATTGCGAGGTACCTGCGGTAGGAGTTGCTCCAAAGTTATTCAGATTACCGCCTTGCGTCTGTGCGGCAGTATTAGAAAAATCCGGCTGGAACGTACCAACCTTTGAAACCTCTCCTGTATTTTTATTCTCTACCTCAACACTCCACGCTTCTCCTTTCTCAGTAGGCGGACAAATGTATGTAGTTTCCTGATATGACGGATTCTCCAAATAACAGTAGTTTGCAGTTGTGAGGGAAGTTTGGTTTTCGTCTTTTGACTCATACTCGCCAGATCTGTTGGTTTTTGCCGATTCCAAATCATAGAGTCCAGCATTGTTAACGGTGTCGTTGAGCTCTTGTTGACTCATTCCAGCTTGGTCAGAGAATTTGAGAAATCCACGATTTTCCATTTCATACGTATGACTCTTATCTGGAGTCCCTTGGATCACTTCCTGCGTATGCGGATCAATGAAGTTCCCGTTCTCATCTTTTGGGGCATTATTTTCGATTTGTTCATTTGTTGATTTTCTGATATAAGGTCGATGATTTCCCATCGTTTATTCCTCCTTTTTGATTTTGTTGACAAAGAGATTTTATGATCTTCTTGGTGTGGCATTCCCCCTTTCACAATGGAAAATTTTATAAAAATGCGTATTCTTTTGTAGCGGTATTATAGAGAATTCCTCCTTCCAAATGCATGATCCAAGATGCAGGCAAGTACGGCCGCATTGACGGCGAATAAGATGTGGTGATCGACCGATTTCGATGCAGTAAAAGATCTGTGATCGAGGCAGAAGACAGCCGAAGATCTTTGGTTTCTGCGTGAGAAGATTCATATACAAGTCGTTCGCCAAACAGCCTTGACAATTTTTGAGAACTCTCGCCACCATGCCGACTGAAAATGTTGTATTGGAACATATTGAGAAACTGTTCTGTAGATTCGTTCTCTGTAGATGAACTAAAAACATCTGGTGTAATATACATAAACTTGACATTATATTGATACTGCATCTCTGCAAGAAGATCTTTTAGAACAGAGAGTGACGTATACGTTCCAGTATTGAAGATCAACAACAGTGGCTCTCCACGCTTTGCTCGATAACTGATGTCCGTTTTTAGCTGGCGAATCAACTGCGTATTCTTAGTGTTCATCGCCTGCGATACAGAAAATAGGGCGGCACATCCAGTTGGTACATCTTCTACACTCTGAACAGCATTTTGATTGTGGTACTCCATGCTAGCCAATGTATGTTCCAACGGGAGTAGATCTCTCCCACTCTGTGCCAAAACTGCATATAAATCGTTTGCGTGAGAAGGACTTACTTTTCCCTGAATCGTCAATTGCTTTACTGCGGCTGTCATGGCTGTTGCTGTATGTAAACGGAGATAGTTTACTTTGGTCAACCTCCCGTTGCCTTGAAGAATAGAAATTTCTTCCAGTGCTTTTAAGCAGTGCTTCATGCTGTCCCTCTGCAGTTCTTCCAAACCTGTCTGTTGCTCAAAATAGCGATAAATTTTGTCAATGCTTTCGTATCCGTCTTCTGTGAACAGCGACATGTACTGATCACAGGACGTATTTACATAAAAAACAGTCGGAAAGAACTGCTGCAGCATGGCCTGCATGCTCCTAGAATTTGCAAAATCAACCACTATCGCCGTTGTATTCGGCATTTTTTGAGAGAGAAATATGCGAAGACATACTTCTGATACCTTTGGGTTGCTGCCGCTTATTAGATAAGAGCATAGCTCTGTTGGAAAAGACAACTGTATATGATTGTTGTTCATGATAGAATCTCCTTTACTTTTCAAAGTGAAACCAGTATGGATATTGGCTTTTTCCATTACTTTCCATTTTTCTTTCAAATACAACTGCATCGCCCACGGAAAGCTGTGACAGAACATATGCCGGAACAATTGGGACTCGTTCTATTGTTGTGGTGGTAGTAAAATCTAGGTTCAAATTTGTGATAGGCATTATTATTTCTCCGGCATGCTCAGAAAAATACCGAATGCTGTCTGCATCGTTACAGAAAAATACAATATTATTGACAAATCCAGCTAATAATGCATTCCCGTCTTTTTCTGACCAAGTGGAATACAATTGGGCCACAGATTGAATTCCGGCAATTACGCGGACGCCTGATTGCCGCCCAAAGTTTACCAAATCCGGAAGGTATGTCAATTTTCCGGGCAGTACTGGGAACTCGTCTAAATAGAAGTAGATCCGATCAGCGTTGCTTCCCGCCAATGCACCTTTCATGAGAATGTCCAATATCAGACGAATTGCTTTTCCAGAAGACTCTCTATTATCGAATTTAAATTCGACAAACAGCTTTTTTCCAGTTCCATTTTTGATGAATTCCCGTAGAGAAAAGTCGCCGACACCGAGAAAATTTCCGCGGAATGTGCTTTGTAAACAATTTGTTAATTCGCCGAGAACACCCGCGACTGTCTGTGGAGCCTCATTGCCAATAAGCTGTTCAGTAGATGCCAAATCCGTATACTGCTTACATGCATTTATCATCTCCTGTTTTTTCATAGAGCAGATCTTCTGAATAGCATCTCTCGTTGACGGTAAAGTATGGCAATGACTGCACATGGCAATCAGCAAATTTGAGAACAGGTTGCAGGCTGCCTGTGGAAAATACGGGTTTTGTGAACCTTGCAATATGTCGTTAAAAATGGTCTGTGCCACCTCACGAGCATTCATCTCCAGCTCCCCATCATACGTGATGTCTTTCAATAGGTTCCATTTGAGCTGTGCTGATGCGGGATAGTTAGGCAGATCCGTGAGTGAAAGAATTACGTCTCCCGGTTCAAAAAACTCTGAAAGATAGTCGCCCTTTGGATCGAAAATAATATGCATACTGTCTTTTCTTTTGGCTGTTTGAGGAAGAATATTTTTAATAAAATTCGTTTTACCGCTTTTTGTTGCTCCTGTACACAATAAATTAATATCCTCCAAATCAACCGCATGCTTTTGTCCCTCATGATCCGTACCACGCACTGTGGCAAGTCTGCTGTAAGAAGCTGGCTTTGGAATGGGTTGATTCTGGTAAAAGTCGTATACAATCATAAAAAATCTCCTTTATATCACCTGAATTTGAGTTGTCTGAGATTCTTCTTTTTCAATATTGGCGATGCGAGCGTACGGGTCTGGGTGATCGCTCAACAGCCGTTCCATAAGGCTTACTTCTACTCTTTCCGTTTGAGCAATATCCTCGAGGAACAACTTCATTGGCAGACTCGTTCCCAGTTTTACAGTAAAGGAATCCGCGGAATATTCCTGCTGCCGAAAAAATATAGCAGCCACAATACTGTGAAGCAGCACCAGCACTCGAAGAAACAGCCTGCTAAAACCACGAATCAATTTGGTGATTATTCCGGTGATCGTAATTGCTGTGAATCTACTGCATGCCATACAAAGCAGAATAAACAGTAGGAAGCCAAATATCAAAACGGCTCCAAATTCGACAACCAGAAATATACAGCAAGCCGCAAGAATATTCACTTGTAAAAGAGCAGAGAAATAAGAATCGTTACGCAAGGTATGAGCTAGTTCGTGGCTCAACACAGCCTGAATGACACTGTCATTTTCCTCCATTAGCCCCCGTGTAACAGTTATTTTATTGCCAAGACTGAATGCGTTCCTTGTTGGTGACGGATTGATGTACAATTTTATTTTGGGGCAACGCTTATTGGCAGACTCATATTTTCTTTTTATGGCCTCAAAATCTTTGACCAAACGGTTCCCCTCTATGCTCCTGCACTTTTGGACTGGCATTGCACGAAGAGAGAGAAAGTCGAAGAAAAAAAGAGCTGCAACACCTACTACAAGAACAGCTATGACTAAAAAAACGGACATGAGATTTCCAGTTGCCAGAAAAGCGGCAACAATATCACTGGAAACCAGAATGATGATTCCAATTCTACTCAAATAATCTCGAAGCATGTCGACACTTCCTTTCTTTTTATATTTCTATTATCACAGAAAACGATGTTTTTTGCTTTGTCAGGTGGATCTTTTACATATGTGTATGTGTAGATTTTAAGAGTATTTTTCTACTATTTCTGCTGCTATTTTGTTTTCTACACTGACAGCTAAGACACAGCGGTTTCGGACAGCAAGACTTTCGTCAAGGTTTCCGTTTTCACCAACATCTTGAACGTGAAAAGGGGTGCTGTCATACCCCGTTCCGATGCAGATGATCTGTTCCTTGGAAACGCCAAGTTGCTGTAGTATTCCAGCAACACCCTCTGCACGCTGCTTTGATAGCGTTTTGGCAGAATCTTCCTCTCCAGAAGTGGCTGTCATACCAATCAAAACACACTTTGCATCTTCATCTTCTGATTTCAACGTTTTAGCGAGTGGCTCCAGTGTCGCCTTAGAGGAATCCACATCTTGGAAATCTGCCGTATCTGGGATAAATGCCACTTTACTCTCCGGGATTTCAATAATATCACTATCAGAGAAACTGAGCGGTTCTGATGATGTTTCACCATCATATTGCTGATTACCAATATTTCCCTTGACGCTAATTGTTGAAACACTAGGCATTTCTGCAGTGGTGCCTGATTCTTCTGCTGAAAAAACAGTACTACACGTCGATGCCTCGCAACCGCCAGCAGCAAATATGCCTTCCCAAAGAGAGATTAGGTTAGATCGGGCGACATTTCCCAGTTCTTTCTGTGGTGATGAAACATCACCGACTCCATACAAAACGATTTCATCAACATTGGAGAAGTCTGGAATCTCCTTGTTAGAATCCAACATTGAAATCGTTTCATCGATATTCAAATTCTCCAAGTAATTTTGGGTCAAATCCAAAGCTCCAGTTGTGGACACGCAACTATCCATAAGAATAAGGACTTTCTTCCCTGATTTATCAGATAATTCTCTTGTGCCAAGCTGGATCGCTTTTATCGTGTTCACCTCAGCGGTTTTCGGGATTGCTTCAGTTTGAATCTTTTCGCCAACATCAGCGATAAACCGCTTGGCTTTGCGTTCTCGATTCGTCGAAGAAATATTGGCAGCCGGCTTGCTGGCTGTTTCTCGAAGTGCGATAAATGGTGCTCCATCATCCTCCACTATAGTAATAGAGCCATATGTCGAGGCAGCATCCAAAAACTGATCCTCGATAACAGACAGGTCCGGAGTGGGTGCATTGTTGTGATTCCCATATACCACCACGATGTGCGTGGGATCACTTGCAGGAGCCGGTCCACACCCCGTCAGCATTTCACCGAAAGAAATCAATGCCGCCATTGAAATTGCAGCGAGTATTTTAACGATATTCATAATAAATTTATCCTTTCTTAATATGTTTGCTGTGTAAGCGGAATTGCAACTGGGGCAGCAGCGGTTGCACTAGCTACAGGAGCAGCGGCCGTCGGAGCGACTGCGGGAGTTGTCTGGGTGGTCAACTTAGTCACAGATTTGTTGTCCCCTAAATGTTCTGCAAGAATTTGTCTGGCAGCAATTTTCATTGACGTGCCAAGTTTCTCAAGGTTTGCAATGGCTTCGGAATAGCGATGATTCTCGAAATTCAATTGATCAAAGGCCAAGGCATTTTTCAGCTCCAAAAACTTCGCCTCCTCGAAAGCGATTTCCCTCTTGATTCCTTCGAGGTTCACTCTGGCATCCCAGATCGATTTGTCCACTGAAAGAGCGAACGTAAAAAAGCTTGTGGCGATTGGTAAAATGGAAAGCATCACCATGCTCATTTCATGAGCAGATTTTGAACTGGAAATTACGTCTGCAGCATCATTAAACATCAAGTCAGAACTGCATAAGCGTTGTCCAATACTGGTAAGCAGTAGAACCCCAACAACAGCCAAGGACGAAATCATGACGACCTTGACGGTCTTTTCTTTGATTTTTAACAGACTTGCCAAAACCATAGGCAACGAATCGACGATCACAACCAGGCCAGCCGTAATGATATTATTCATGCTTTGACCGATATTCTGAAAGTTCGCGTCCATGATTTCCTTATATGTGAGAAAATCAACGGTAACAACAAAGGCTACAATCAAAAAATACAAGATTGAGTTGCAGTACCAAGGTGCTTTTACAGTATTTTGAATTGCCTTTTCCATTTAAACAGTCTCCTCCCCTAACAAACTTAATTTTTTGTCCAATTTTGTTTCCGCTTCTTTTAAAATTTGAATATTGTTTTCGACAACTATCAAATCGGATTGGATGTTTGCCTCTAACTTTGAAATGGTGGCAAGATGGCAGCGGTGTTGTCGATCAATATCTTTGTAACCTTGTTCTATTTTAGCCGCAATGGTAGAATCCATGTAGTCGCCATTAAACATGTCAAGGTCCGCATTCTGTATGAACCTTTGGCATTCATCTTCGACACAAAATCTGGCTACCACATCTGGAGTGTAAAACGCCATGGGCGTTGCTCCACCATTCTTTGTGTAAAACTGGATATTTCTTCCATTCACATCTGTTTCACACGTGGCCGGAGCCGATTTCCTTTTCTTCTTTTTGAACATTTTTTGCACCCACCTTTCAAATTATTTCATGAGAAATCAAAAATTGACTGATTTCTTGATCGATGCTATCATTGTTTTTGACGTAAATTCGCCAAGCAGGATGTTCCTCGAAATACATCTCATTCGGGATAACTTCATTGATTGCAGAATTTGCTTTGTGCATTCCAACGAAGTACGAGATGAGCTTACTTCGATATCGAGCACCGACCCCGAAAAGGGTCTGCTGCATCTGTATTTGGTTTGTTCGGACCGCGTCTTGAAGGCTGTGCAATTTTTGAAAGGAAGCTTGACATTCCAGAAAATTTCGGCGATCTTCATCGCACGTCGAATCTGTCATTGACTTCTCAAGCATCGGATTCACCCGAAGTTTAGACAGAATTTGCGAAGCCTCAGCCCTTTTTGACGCCGTTCGCAATTCCAGATGCTTCAACTCAACGCTAGCGTACCGTTGGAATTGGCTTTTTTTCTTTTCACCAAAGCTGGAAATGCATTGAGTTTGCGTACTAATGAAATTTCCTCGTTTGCCATCCAACCAGCCCAACAACTTGCAGTACCAGTTTGGGGTATGGAGTCCATGCGGTTTATTTTTCTTCATTATTGGATCTTCCTTTCTCTAAGAAATCTTCTTGTTGTTGTTCCCCTTAACTATCTATATTATAACTTATTTCAACGTGACCTGCATACAGACGTGTGTAAAAAAAGTTATACACATACACACTATAATTAAAAAACATAACCACCTCTATAGTCGAAACTATAGAGGTGGTTATATGAATCTTTAAACAGCAACATCAATCACAGTCATTCTTCAAGAAAACTATGCACCCGACACCACTCACAAGGTTTGTGGTATCCCTCTCTCAGATAATGTCCGCAAGAACGTTTCTTCAACTGGGCCTGATAGTGAGAAAGTGCAGAATAATATTCTGCCGCAGATGGACGTGCTTCTGGATTTGTTGCACCGTCTACGAAACAGCGAATAAAAAGATTCTGCAATTCCGGTGTAAGGATCTCAAAATCAGGGACATCTTCCGGCAGTCGTTTTCCAATTACATGCTTTGCAAAAAGAAATTCTCCTTTCTTAGCCGCCTCAAACTGATTGACCGTCACATCAGAAACGTTCTTAGACGGTCCAAGAGCCGCTATATCCACACAGTTACGATAAGGAGTGGATCCGCCCATCAGCAGAGCAAAGATATGGAATCCCAAAGCGTACAGATCCGTTTCCTGTGTAAAGGAACCACCCTGCACTGTTTCCAGATTGGCATGCTGATCATTGAGTTTCTTTCGAAGTTCTGGTGCAATCAGAGCTTCTACGCCAACCTGACACGGAAATGTTTTCACATTGCCGCCCTTGCTGTTCTGTACAGTGATGTGGAAACTATCTGTGTCTATGAGTTTTCCCATTCCAGTTGCTTTATCTAAGGCGATGTTTTTCGGATTGTAATCTCCAATCACCTGACCGGCACTGTGCACCAAATTTGTCATGACGCAAAGGTTCATAGCCACTGTAACCTTCTGTTTTTGATCCAAGTCATCACCAAAATAGATGTCCTGAAGCTCAGTGATGTTATTCACTCGATCCATAATATATCCCACAAAAGAACGACTTGAAGCGTCCTGATACAGTGGAACCAATGGGAAAACCACAGCATTTTTAAAATATTTTGTCACCTGAAGCCTAGACATAACAGTGACCTTATTTCGCCGTTCCAAGGTACGCTTCTCCGGCTTATAAATTTTAGCAACCAGATCTGGATGCCCTACTACCGGATGAAGCGTTGCCTCACCGCCAGTTTTGAACGGGGCATCGGTTATCTCGTAAGTGTTACCATTATTCTCATATAAAATCATAGCAATCTCCTCTATTACGCCTCTGCGGCTTCCGAATCCTTACTTGTTTCTGCATTTTTCTCGACCATACTTTGATCCTTTCCGGCATCGGAATCAGTTTTTACCGGATAAATATACGGCTCCACAAATTCCTTTACCTGTTCTTCTGTAAAATCACTGTAATGCTGTCGCACAAATTCTTCAAACTGTCTTCTCTTTACGGAATCGTCATACGGTGTTTCCCGCAAAGCATTCCAACAGATCTGAAACCAATCCACTTCAAAGGGAATGTCCTCCGCTTCTAAGCAGGTCTGCGTGTTAATGACAGCAGCAATCGACAGATCATCTACCATTTCTTCGCACGCATCAGAGGCAAAAAACTTCTGAATGTTCTGTTTCTGAATTTCTGAATCAGCTTCTGCCTCTTCATCACTAGTGCCAAATGCATAGGAAACAAAGAAATTCAGCATGGGAACATCCATTTCAAATGCCTCGCCTTTCATTGCCCGCGGGAAACAGCGATTATAAACGCCGTCAGTCAAAGCAAGTACACAAGCTGGGTGAATCTTTGCCTTTCCAACATGATAGTGGCTTCGCCATGCAAGGGTATAAACCCCTCCCATCTCGTCATTATCAGGATGCGTGATGGACCACCATTTTCCAGTGTTCTCGTCAAGCCCTACAATAGCAGAGTCACCAACACTGAAATAATAAGCAGTTTTGCTATTGTAAAGAGCCATCGACAGAGTCGTATGATAATCCTCCGGATGATCAGGATCATTTTCCTCGCAATAGCGATCAACCGCATTGGCAGCTGTATGCCCAGCAATCAACAGCAAGCTTTGATAGTCTCGATCTGTCCCGTTATCCGGAAAAGATTCTTTCAGGACCCTTTCCACGGTCTCCACGGCGATCTGAGAAGCTATCTCCGCATGCTTACAGCTTCCGACACCGTCAGCAACAACAACAGCTTTCCATGCAGGAGAAATGTCGACTACAGTAGAATTGTCTTGGCAACCTTTCCCTACCCGAGTATGAGAACGGCCTACCATAGAAAAAGAATATGATGTCAGCATAATAAATTTCCTTTCTTAATTGACAAAAGCCCTTGTATGAATCTTACTCACACAAGGGCTCCTATCAATTATGTCAATCACTCACTTCAGCAAACTCGTAGAGGTCATCATTCTCGACAACATCTATAGTGTCCGATACCGTTGTGGCAATACCTGTTTTGGTATCCACAACGCCCTGAGATTTTCCTGGAACCATGTAATTTGCATTCATCTTCATGGTGAAGCGACTTCCCACAGCATTGCTAGAGAATGTGACAAGGCTTGAGTTGATAAAGTCCAAAGCGGTCGGCAGTCCATGACTGCAGTCCTTAATGGCATATGTCCGAACTTCCTTAGACAACGATTTCGCAGCCTTATCGGAAGCACCCGGCAGCAAGATGACGTGCAGCCGGCACTTGGGATGATCTCCCTCCAGATAGTGCCGGCAGAGTTCTCTTGCAGCCTCTGCATGTTCGCTCTCATCAGTCGGATAACCGTCTGTGAACATGAAGATCTGCGGACGTTTGCATGCAATGCCCCTTGTCTTGTATACCTCAAAGAGAGCCTTGCAAGCATAGAGCGACTGGATCACAGCCTCATAAAAGCTAGTACAGCCGCCGTTTTCCAGCTTTATATTCCGCTCAAACAGCGACATCGGGATCCAGTTCTGCTGAAGTTCCACTATATCATGGAAATTCAGCACACTAAAATCGATTGTCTGCTGTTCTGCCAAGGGCAGGTTTGCTCCAGTACCGATCTCATTGATCATCTCCTCTGCAATCTGCAGATTAGAACGAGTTTCACCGGGTTCCACACTTGTCATAGACCCGCTGTTGTCTACAGCGATTACGACTGGCTGATGAATACTGTTCATAGCAGCAACACTTCTGCTGAGTTTGATGTCTTCCTTCTGAATTACGGGTGTTTCAATAGTGTTTGCCATAAAAAATCATCCTTTCAAATTTTTGAGAATGGCATTTTGCCATTCTGACTTTGCATTCTCATCTGGTTGATAAGTTATCAACTTAAGAGTATCTATGTAAATATATCAAAAGAAACGCTTGTCCTTTTGACATATGTTATCATAACATGCCTTGACATGGTAGTATGTGAGCCTTTGGATTGTTTCAATTATGCACATGTGTGCGTAATCGACTTATACTATTCTATTTTCAAGTTTCAATTGATTCTTGTATGAGTTTAACTCACACAGAGGTACGACTAGTTCATGCCTGACTGCCCGCGAACTGGTAGATGTCATCATTTTCGACAATGTCTACAGTGTCCGCTACCGTCGTGGCAATACCTGTCTTGGTATCCACAACACCCTGCGACTTTCCAGGAACCATGTAGTTTGCGTTCATCTGCATGGTGAAACGACTTCCCACAGCATTGCTAGAGAATGTGACAATGCTCGAGTTGATGAAGTCCAGAGCTGTCGGCAAACCATGGCGGCAATCCTTAATTGCATATGTCCGGATTTCCTTAGACAGCGACTTCGCCGCCTTATCGGAAGATCCGGGCAGCAAAATAACATGCAGCCGGCACTTGGGGTATTTGCCTTCCAGATAGTGCTGACAGAGCTCTCTTGCTTCTTCTGCATGTTCATCATCGGTCGGGAAACCATCGGTAAACATGAAGATCTGGGGGCGTTTGCATGTAATTCCGTTTGCCTTGTACACCTCAAAGAGAGCCTTGCAAGCATAGATCGACTGGATCACGGCCTCATAGAAGCTGGTACAACCGCCATTCTCCAGTTTTACATTTCTTTCAAACAGCGACATCGGGATCCAGTTCTGCTGAAGCTCTACCATATCATGGAAATTCAGCACACTAAAATCGACCGTCTGCTGTTCTGCCAAGGTCAGATTTGCGTCAGTGCCGATCTCATTGATCATGTCTTCTGCGATCTTGAGATTGGAGCGAATTTCACCGGGTTCGATGCTTGTCATAGAGACACTGTTATCTACAACAACCACAACCGGCTGATGAATGCTGTTCATTGCAGCAACGCTTCTGCTCAGTTTGATGTCTTCCTTCTGAATTACCGGAGTTTCAATTGTATTTGCCATAAAAATCATCCTTTCCAATTTTCGAGAATAGCATTCTGCCATTCTCACTTTACATTCTCATTTACGTAAATGCATCAAAAGGAATGCTTGTCCTTCTGACATATGTTATTATACCATACCTCAACCTCATGGAGTGTGAGGCTTGGATATTTTTTATGCACATGTGTATGCATTTAAAAAATATCCTATCTATATGAATATATCAAAACATCTGATTTTTGATATAGTTGTTATATGAAGTTCCGTTGAGCGGTGTTATTTGCAGATCGTGCTGTAAAATTTTATTTGAGCTACGGAAATCGCTCTTTTTCTTTCTGACTCTTTTTGCTTATCATGAATATACCTCCTTTTTGTAAGAGTCTGTTTCGCATCTTCTCGGCAATCTGCATACGTCAGATGCGAAACAGGCTCTAAAAATAGTCAAAAATTCAGTTAAAGAATCTCGACTTATCTATATAAACATACTAAGAGAAACATTTATTTTCTTAGTATGATTGTTTTTTGTCCTTTGACAATTTTATTTTATCATATATTTTTGTGTGTTGCATTTTGGATTGGAGATAAAGCACAATAGATGTGTATATTGGAATGCAGTTCAAATTTAATTGGACCTATATTGTGATTGTACACAGTATTCCAAACATTACGGTAAATGTACATCTGTAGTGAATTCCTCCTAAAGTTGAAATCTTTCCTCGTTACAATACGAAGTATACCACAAAAATCGTTGATCGACGGTATCTATTGGATTGAATTTTACATATATACCGTATTAAATCAAAGAAAGGATAGAAAAAGAGGGTGGACCAGATGTCCACCCTCTTTTTCTATCCCATGGTGTTTTTGTAGTATGGTATGCAAGTTGTTTGCTTACTCTGAAATTTACAGCATCTATGCCAGAATCGCTTAAAATGCATGTATGATGTTTAAAGACATCTTCCCTGCTTAAACTTAAAAGCGAGTTAAAGCGATCCTGGAGTCTATAAGATAAATTCTAGATGCTTGACTAAATGTAATGTCAAATACTTGCATATTATTTCAGATATTGAGGAAGATAATCAAAATAAATATGATTTATCGTATCAAAATATGTTTGTGAAAGCCTTAAAATCATATCAAACAAAAATCTAATCAATAAGAATAAAATAAGTGCAGTATTCAAAATGTTACATTCAACAGAAAGGATTCGAATTATCTTTTGATCTGCCTGTTTCTCTGATTTTCTATCCATCTCAGCAAGCATAATATATAAATACATAAAAAGTAAAAGTATAAACAATGTCCAACGGCATGTTTCTCCATAAACTAGTACAATCAAAAAAATTGAAATTTGATGAGAACCTACTGTATTCATGTAATTTATTGACGAACAAGGAAGTGTTTTTCGTTCAAATGAGACAGTCATGGGAAGCATTGTTATAAAAAATAATAATCCCCCGTATAATATTTGTCCAATTATTGATTTTGGATCAGCAAGTGGAATGACTGCAAAATCAAAGTTTAATACGATTAGACCATATATATAATTGGAAAAAGCAGAATTTTCATCTGTAAAATGTGCATACTTCTTGTCGAATTGATATAACATTAACGCTGATATAATCAATATCAAGATATTGATGGTTATTGCAATTCCAGTCGTCGCTACATTTGTTTTTCCAATATAAATTGGCAGATCATCATGAGCTATAGACCGAAGAATATACGAAATAGCAGTAGCGATATAAAGCAGAAACACACAAAGCCAAGAGGAAAATGAAGCAGGTAATAATGTTTCTCTGATAGAAAGGTCTGTATCATCTTCATCTTCTTTTCTTTTGCAATCATCAAGAAAAGAAGTATGCAGCAGCATCTCATCGAATTCTTTTTCAGACAGTTTTTTTCTATATATGTTATTGCTTGTACGTAGACACATTGCCATTCCAGAATGATTGGATAAGTCTACATTATCCAGATAAATCGCAAAACATTTTCGTTCATTTTCTACTGCAAATTTTAGTTCCATATCACAATATGGAGAATCTAAATAATGCTTGGATAAAAATATGATAAAAACATCACAAGCTTTTATATGGTCAGCAATATCATCATCAAAAGGCTTTCCTGCCTCTAAAGCTTTATCATACCAAACTCGATATCTCATATCATACATTTTTTCTGCAATTTCAAATACCTCTTTTTGATCTTCGTGGCAATAGCTAAAAAATACGTATGGATTTTTTCCATGATATGAATGCATAAATATCTTTCACCTCTAATTTTCCATGTTAAATCATCATTTGAATACTCGAACTATTTGCTAAAAAGTTCAGGAGCTTGAACAGCAATAGCACTAATGAGTTTGGATTCGAGTTCTGAATCACATATACTGAGTGTTTGATGTCGAATAATTCTTGCTTCTATAATGCGATCGAATGTTGCATTATCAAGACGTATCGTTACGCAATTCTTGTTCAGTGAATGAAATGCTACAAATATTTCATCCAACACATTTTCAGACTTGACCGACATTTCAGAGGAAAACAGTATAAATAGGGAACTTTCTTCTAATTTTTGAGAAATAATCTGCTGCCAGTTCTGTCCACCTTCTATTCCGTCATCATACCAAATACGTAGGCCGTTGCTTTGCAGCATATATAATACCGGATATACCTGATCTTTGTCCTCATGTTTATAACTCACAAATGCATAAGATTCTTTCCCTGCATATGGTAATTCTACGTAATTCTTGTTATTAAGAATCCTTTCTAATGCCTTTCTCTCACTAATAATGTGCTCGTATTGCTTATATAATGCTTTCAAATTGAAGATTGCAGGTGACTGCTCATATGTGACGCTATAATCAAACAAATCCAAGTTATCCAGATAAACTTGCTGCGTCCAAATATGACCCTGAAAACGACTATTGACCTCCTCCATTGATATATCTGGCTGCCGTGCAAGAAGCGTTCGAACACTTTCCACGCTAACTTGAAGACAGATTGTAGTCACATACTCACCGTAGGCTTTTTTTAGCTGTCGAATAAACTCTATTGATGATGCGGACAGTGTTATAACCGAATCCAAAGCACCATGCACTGATGATATAATCTGTTTTTTGTCAAAGCCAAGCCTAATTCCAAATTGTTCATATTGAAAATCAAGTTTTTCAATTTCAGTTTCGTTTACATATACCTTATCATTGAACCAATCCTTGTATACCCCAATTGGTGTCTCATATTGTCCACGATTTATCGTCGATGATGCTGTTACATAATTATATTTTTTGATAATATGAAAACCACATTTCTGGAAATATTCTCAGCTCTTGAATCCCAGTTCTAATGTACCTCCATAAATCACAAATAGCATATATAATCCTCCTTATTTTTTGAAAGAATACTATTACTCTCCTGCTTTTTCATCTTTTTTCTATTATACCATATTTGCAGTGTAATGGGAAGATGTAATCAGTGTTTCCTCAAATATATTGAAAACGTCTATGCTTTTTTGATACATTTATGATATGCACATAAATCATACGTATGAGTATAATTTATGTGCATGCGTATAAATTATGCACATGATCATATATATCAAAAAAAGCCGCAGGAACTATGAAAGTTTTCTGCGGCTTTTTATATTTTTGATCTCTGTATTTTCGCTTTGCGTCAACTACAAAGATTCGTGACGAAAGTGATGGAGGGGTAACAAGAGATGATCACACCATAGGCATCATTCCTTTCTTACGATATTGTGGTTAGCTACGTTTAGTCAGATATTCCAGACGATCAAAGCATGCGACCTGAACGGGTTCACATCTAGAAGATGTCCGTTCCCGAATCGCAGTCTTGACCATGACAGGATTGACATTCGGACTGACAACAATGCCATACGAACTGCGGAGGCGTTCTGCAATTTCAGAGTGTCTTGTGATGTAATTGCTCATTCCCAAGAAATTAGGATTGAGTGTGATATTCACAAAGTGCACGCTATTCCCAATACGGTAAATTACATCAACACCATACTGACGGCCTGTGCGAACATCACAGAGAGTACAGTTGTACTTGATCTCCCGCAAATTCGAACCGTAGAAATCTTTGAGTGTCTTCACAACATGAAGTGTTGCAAACTCTTTCTTCAAAAATTCCCCAGCACCGGGAGCCAGTGTTACATAAACACCGGTGGTGTACGAATTAGAACTTTCGAGAAGGCCCTGCATTTTCATGCTATTCAAGATGACACTAAGTTCACCTCGAGATACCCCTGTGGTATTATGCGAGATCAAACCGTATCTTAAGGAAGTGGATGCGATCTTTCGCAGTTCCTGATGTACAGTTTCGTTATGCGAATAATTGGATGCCAGCATTTCTGCCAACGGGGTATTCGGTGAACTATGCACGCCGTCTTTCCAAGACTTTTTGGTAGAACCCGGCATAGTTGCAACTGCCAATCCCTTTCTCTGCAGAACGCTGGAAATTGTTTCAACAGAGTTTACATTGCGATTCGAATAAAATGTTGCCATAAAAATACTCCTTTACACAATAGGCAAATTCCTAAAAGGAATTTCGACTTCAGTTTTGTTTATACAATCAAAAAAGAATGCAAAGTATCCCTTTTTTGATATCATCATCATACCATATTTTTCAACTTTCAGCCGCAGCGATTGGAAAATTCTAATGTGTATGTGTATAACATATCACATTGGATAAAACCGAACAGTTGTATGTTCTGGCTTATTCTCATGTTGTACAGGAGAATGAGCTTTTTTTTGAATAAACTTGAAATTTGTACCTCCTCGTTCTTGTTTTGCCTCTCTGTATTCCAATATTGTTCCATTTTTCAAGGTGTATACAGTGATTTCATAGTCTGTGTGGATACATGGGCTAAGGAACTGTTCCAACTTGCTGACAGTGTTGCAGAGGTCATTGTCCTGTGAGAGAAACAAAATATTTGTGAGTTGCATCTGATGAACAAATGCGGCAATAAAATTGGGATCGGAAAAATGATTGTTGTCGCCAATGACGATTCGAACCATATTGTTCTTTTCCATTGCTTTTAAATGACGCCATACCCTTTCGCATGCTGCACGTTGACTCGGATCTTTTTGCCCCACATTCTCCAATTCAGTGAGAACAGAACTGAAAATAGTGAGGTGCATCTGAAGTTGAGGCAATGTTGTTTCAACAGCATGCAGCAGGTTTTCTCCGCCTTCACACAACAAACTGCATGTGTCCAGATAAATTTCCAATGGCTGATTTCTGCAACATGCAGTCATAAGAATCTTTTCCAAAGAAGATTCTATTGTGCTTGTACATTGCAGTTGTTCAGTTGTTTTTCTTCGTACACTTGTAATAAAACGAGGGCTTTTGATCATTTGGAATGCTCCTTTCTTTTTGATAATTCTATTTTAACATATATTTCTGTGAGGTGCTTGATGGGTTGGATATGAAAACATACACATGTGTGTCTATAGAACAAAAAAGTCGTTTTTCGTAAGTTCTTATTGCATTCTATCACATTTTATGGTATACTGAATATGTCAATTTTTATCGGAAGAAATTATGCTTTAAATTGGAGCGTCTCATGAAATATGATGTGTTTATAAGTTATAGAAGAAAAACAGGATTTCTTATGGCACAGGTTCTTAAAGAACTATTTAAAGAAAAAGGAATTAATTGTTTTCTTGATTTAGAGAACGAACGTTCTGGTCAATTTGATGAAAATTTGTTTGTTGCTATTAAAGATTCTTCCAACTTTATTTTGGTTCTAACAAATGGATCACTTGATCGTTGTGTTAATGAAGCTGATTGGGTTCGCAAAGAATATTTAGAGGCGATTAGATTAAATAAAAATATTATTCCTGTTAGATACCCTGATTTCGTATTTCCGCAAGAAAAAGAAATTGTTGAAAATTTACCTGATTGTATAAAAAGGTTAGACACAAAGCAAGGAGTATTACTCAGTCAGGAATATCTTCCTGCATCCATAGAAAAAATTAAAGATTATTTTGTAGATGTATCAGAACCATTTTCAAATATCTTACAAACAGATGCATTTTTTCATGAGGGATTAAAAAGAATAGAATATCCATACTGTATAGATATGGCTTTTTATGCGGGAGCAGAGTGGCAAAGAGAAACTGCTAAAGTAGATATTCTCACAAATATCATTGAAAAGAATATAAAATTAAGAATAATTATCAATACATATGATGTTGCAGAATCAATATGCTCACATATGAGACAGCCGTTAAAAAAGTATGTTTCGCTTAATGATGCCGCGATAGAATGGCTTGAACTTTCTAAAAAACTGGATAAGAATATAGAAGTGCGTATTTCAGATGTTCCCCTTTTACATAGGCTGTATATTATTAGAGGCAAAGATGATGGCATTATAAATGTGAAGTATTATACATATGGAAATTGTAGACCATGTAATGATTATCGTGCTACCTTCGATAGTACAGATGATAAATATAAAATCTATATTGATGAATTTGATTATATTTGGGAAAATGCAAGTCATATATAAGCTAAGAAAATCAATTAAAATTCACTTTGCCTTTTGATAACATCAAATTTTTATGTTATAATATACACATATATCATTGCTACCACAACAGAAAGGAGTATTCTATGGGAACTGCATTAGATGCTGTATATTTCAATTCATCGGAAAGTACAGATCAAACGAAATCTGTTTCCAATTCCTGCAAACGTGCATCATATGACGGAGAAACACGAGATCGCCGTGTACAGCTTTTAATGAAACCATCGCTGTTTCAAAAATTGGAGATGTACGCAGATTCTAAAGGAATTTCGCGAAATGCTGCAATTGAAAAGATCCTTTTGGATTATTTGGACAAAGAATCTACAGAATAACAAAAACGGCATCGAAAGTTGTCCCTTTCGATGCCGTTTTTGTTATATCAGGCTAGATCATTTGATTTTTCGCTGACGAATTCGATTCTCGTATGCTTTTGTCACCTCCTGATATTTTTTATTGTTCAGAATATCATATCGCTGTGTTTCTACAGGTCTTGTGCCACGACGACAGATATATTCTCTGCCAAGTGGCAGGTACAAAACATCCTGTAACGGTTTGTCCACTCGTTTAGAGATGTTCTGTGCTGTCGTCAAATCGTTACCACCCATGAAAACATATGTGTCTGAATTGTTGATGATCGTAGTTGCATCTGCCTCCCCATACAGACTGATCAACTGTGATTCGGACTGGATTAGAAGCAATGTGCTAATGCCCTTGGCACGAAAAACGGATGTAAGCTGCCCCATATTTGACACTGGTGCACCAACAGCGAATTCATCAGCCAGAACAGTTACATCGATCGGCAGTCGGCCGTCCGGCTGTTCTTCTCCGTATTCAAACAATTGCTTGAACAACTGTCCGTAGAATGTGGCAATGAAGCTATGCAGTGCTGGGTTTACTGCACTGGTTGTAACAAACAAGACACTCTTTCGAGAAGCAAGCGAGCGAAAGTCTGCCTTGTTTGGCAAACACATCATTTTTCTCAATTCTGGTGTAAAAATTGCAGAAATTGTGCTTGCCAAAGTGGAATAAACACAACCAGCAGTTCGGATCGGAAGCGATATGAAATTGTTCCAATTCGTTACGGCAAAACAATTGGGGTGCTTTCGTGCAATCGAACAAAATTCCTCCTCCAGTCCGGTTTCAATTGCACTGCTGGAATTGGCTTCTTGCAAGCGTATCCGATCAAAACATTCCAGCACATCATTGAAGTTCGCTTTCTTCTTTTCCATCATGGTTTTAGCGATGAGTGCTGACAATAATGTACATGCAGCTTGATCCCAATACGGATCTACATGAGTTGCAGTTTTTTTCTGCGGATCTGCTTTAATAATGCTTTGAGCAAGAAAAACGATGTCCTGATAACTTTTTACATATGCCATCGGATCATACGATTGTGTGCTCAACTGCGGTTTGCAGAAATTGATTTCTCCAACTTCGTAGCCTAGTTTCTGAAAGTATTCTGTATACTTGTCCACAAGCTGTCTTTTTGTGCAAGTGACAACGAGAGAACTCTCTGTGGTTGTGAGCAGTCTTGCTTCCATGATACTCATGGTTTTGCCGCAACCGGTTCCGGCAACCACAAGAACATTGTTATTTAAACCTGTGGAATTGGTATCACAACTGTATACGGCATTCTGTCCCAGAATCATAACATCGTTTTTCATATGATATTCCCCCTATTTCATCAAAGATCCTTGCTTATTGACAAATTGGTATGTTACGGCGAATGTGCTTCTACAATGTTTTTATGCTGCACCATCTTCGCCTTCTTCAAACAAGTCAAAAATGTCATTTTCATCATGCTGTTCTTCCGATTCACCATATGCAGCATGAAGCAGAACCGGAAGACAAGAAGAAATGATCTTGCAAATTCGAATCAGAACAAAAACGCCGTGTCTTCCAATGCGTTCTGTGTCCTCACCATAGAATTCAAAATCATAAGAGATACAAACATCATTGTCCTTGTCCAGATAAAGCTTCACAAACTTGTACTTCTGATTCAGTTCTTCGACGGCTTTTCGCATAGCTTCTTTCTTTTCTCTTCCAATATTTCTCAAGGGATAAGTAATGATCTTTGCATCGCTGTCATCATTAATGTCATAGAGAACCTCAACGGGGATCGAATCCTTAAATGAAAACTCAATGAGAGTACTGTCATCTGTTTCAATGGTCTGATAGTGCATTTCATTTCGTTCCATTTCTTTTGCAATTGCCTTTGCATATGTATTCATAATTATAATTCCTCCTAAAATTTTGTTTTTTGTTTGTTACAATATGAATTATACCATACCACACAGAGAATTGTGCTGTTTGGTGGATTTTTTATATACACATATTCTGATTGTCATTCCATTAGCATTTGAAAAGATGTCACCTTGTCACATAAACCAAAGTGAATTGCTTCTTGGAAATCAAAATAGTGATCGTATGAAGTAGCCTCCTCAATTTCTTCTACTGATCTACCAGTATGACGAGAAAGAAGTTGATTCATTTTCGTTCTGGTCTGCAGCAGAGATTCGGAGATTGCTTTAATGCTTGATGTATTTCCGCCGATTTTTCCTCCCAGCAGCGGTTCATGAATCATAACCTCTGCATTCGGCAAAATAAAACGATTTCCTTTGTTGGCAGAAGCAAATAAAACTGCTCCCATGCTGTATGCTTTTCCAATACACCATGTACGGATCTTATCAGAAATACTTTGCATAACATCGTAAATCAGCATTCCAGCATTGATGCTGCCGCCGTGGCTATTGATAAGTACGTCAATAGGTTCGTCCTTGTTCTGACGATACAAGAACATGATGTTTCGTACAAAATCGCATGCCATTTCGTCAGTAATTTCTCCCTCCAAAAAAATTTTACGAGATGAAAGCAAATGTGTTTCTGCAGGTACAAGCATAATTCCTCCAGAATTTCGAATTTCAAATGTCATAGGGATTCCTCCTTTTTCAGTGTCGAATTTTCGGTTCACGGATATTATCGCATAAAATTGTATTTCACGCTTTGATATATGGGATTTTTGCTGTGTGTATGTGCATAAAATATGCGTATGCACATAATTTATACGCATGTGCATAAATTATGTGCATGTATAAAGAAAACGACAGTCAGAGCGTTTCATATCACGAAAATCACTTGCCATAGCGTTCTTTTCGCTTTTTCTCGTGCTCGGTATACCATTTTCTTCCTTGTGCACCACTGTCACGAATCAACAGCTTCAACTTGTGATTGTTGTGCCAAGTATTGATGCGTAACTTTGTCAACATGGACTGATACCTGCTAATAGATTTGATGGTATTCTGACTGCCATTGCACTTATGCAAGGCAGAAATTGCACGTTGACACTCCTTTTCCGCAGTTTGAAGAATTCCCGCAGCTTGAGAAGACCGCTTATGCAAAGATTTGAGATAGGGGAAGCTACGGCTATTTACATTTTCTGCGGTAGCATTTCTGTAGAGAACATAGCCTTGAGCATAGGCATCTGCAATCTTGTCAAACCACTCCGGATTGATATGAGCCCTGATCTGTACGGTTCTGGTTGTACTTTCCACTGCTTTGCGGGTTTGTTCTGTTTGTGCTTTTTCAGTTGTCGGCATTTCATAAGCACGATCTGAGGGAGTCAACAAATTTACCTGCTGTAAATTTCCAGAAGATTTATGCCGAAAAGCATAAGTGAGGAGGGAAATTACAATACTTGCGATTGCCAGCAAAATGATGATTTTAAACATACCTAACTTTCCTTTCTGCGGGTAGTTGTGGATTTCGTCTGTATTCATTATCGCATAAAATTTTATGACTTGCATTATGGCATGGAAGTTTGGAATGTGTATGTGTATAAGCGGAAATCACTTTAAGTATTTTCTCAAGATACTGGAAAATGTACGCCGCATTTGGACAAACATCGTCAGAAATCGCCTTAGAACGTCTACAATGCCCCTCACAGGCGTTTTGTTAGAATTTCTGGAAAACTTAGCAGTTTAATTCGAACGCGGCTAAAAAGGGCAATAAAATGCATTTTAGAGGGTATTCCGATATTGGGATAAAAAAGAAACTTTTTCGTGACAGTAAGATTCGCACCAAAAAATCAGAAGAAAAAGCAATGAATCTGCAAAGAATCATGTCGGAACAGAATTTTTTTGGGAAAAAGGCTTGACAAGTGCAGCAGATTGTTGTAAAATAAGAAGCACTAAGGAACTGCTTTTGTGCAGATTCCGCTACTACAATCCACGTTTGTCGTGGATACTAAAACTACTGCACACTTGTAACTCTGCGGAATTGTGGACTCACTACAATCCACGTTTATCGTGGATACTAAAACCGTGGTTGGCGTTTGCGTTGAAATTACTCATTTGTACTACAATCCACGTTTATCGTGGATACTAAAACTCGTCTTATCTGGTTGCAAAATGCTCTCATATCACTACAATCCACGGTCATCGTGGATACTAAAACATGGCGACCGACAAGCAGCCACAGACCGCAAGTACTACAATTCACGTTTATCGTGGATACTAAAACTCAGTTTCGATGTAGTCATCTTCCGGCTCAGCACTACAATCCACGGTTATCGTGAATACTAAAACCCCTCAAGTTTTGAATGCTTGTTCCATTTCATTGACTACAATCCACGTTTGTCGTGGATACTAAAACAATTGTGTTGATTTTAGCGATTTTAGCGATAGTACTACAATCCATGGTTATCGTGAATTGTAGTATTTTTATTTTTAAAAACAAAAATCCCTCTCGTATTTCTAACGAGAGGGATTTTTCATTTTTAGAGAAACCGCAAAAATTTTTTCTAAAAAATCTGAAATGAGTGCTCTAAGTACGGTATATCTAATAGAAAAGCAAATCCACCGCAAAACAGAAAGGAAAAATAAAATGAAAAGAACAATGATTACCTGCACAAACCCCGAGAACGGACAGATGCACTTTTATGTGACACTTCCAACGGAAACTGTCTATCTGTTCTCCACGAAGTATTTTTCGAACAATATCTTTCAGCTTTTCAAAAACGGCGTTCCTGTAGAGCGACTGTTTCATTCTTCTCGAAATATTCGCCGTCAAAACATTCAGGAGCATTTGATCCGGAATCTGAAAGACATTGAAAAGGAATATGAAATTCCGCTGTTTCAGAATTCCAGAAAGCATTTTCAAAAGACAAGCCGAAATTTGAACAAAGCAGTGTAAATTGCGAAGAAGTAGGCACACCACGTAATGAAAAGGAGGAAAAAACAATGGTGATCTTGAATGCATGTGACACACAGACAAAAGGAAGCATGATTCCAGTTTGCTATAACTGGGTACAGTAAGGAGGAATGTTCTTATGAAGAAGAGTAGTATTTTTACAATTGCAATTGGTGCATTGGCGATAGCGTCAAAAACGCTTGAGGTCTTAAAGCACGAAAATTCGTGAGAAAGGAGGGATAACTATGGCATCACCGTTGATTTCTATTGGTAAGATCATAATACATATCATTCTTTGATGTTGGCTCATGCAGGAGGTGAGATACAATGTGGAAAATCGTGATTCGTGAACCGATTCAGGTTATTGTGACACAACGTCACCATAATTCATGAGAAAAGTAAGACGAATATGCATTTTGTGAACAGAAGTGCTTTAAGTTAGAGTAGCATTACAAAAAGCTTGTCTGTTTTATACGTAATTTCCTATACAAAAATCCCAGCAAAGATGTGATCTCTGCTGGGATTTTTGTATAACTCTAAGTATAATAAGTAATTTTCAGGCGGAATACAGCAATGCATTTTGCACTGTGGGATTGGAATCTGTTTCTACCTGTTTCAGCATAGCTCGCAGCTTATCGGAAAATGTGCTCAAGTTGCAAACGTAAAATTGATAGAAATACTGCAACAAATCCATCTGTTCCAAATCAGTCAAACTTGTCTGTAACAAAAGATAGTGATCCGGAATAATTCCAAGTGATTTCCCAATTTCATGCAGATGGAGATAATTATTGAAGTTTCCACCTTTTTGTTCTGTCGCGAAAACAGAAGATCCTACGGAAAAACAACAGTCAATTTCGTGAGCAAGTTTTCCATTTTTCTTCAATTCAACGTTAGTCAGAACAGAATAGGGAAGTTGATGTTCAGTTGCAAAAGAATTGACAATGTCTTGTGTGATACAAGCAGCATAAATCTCAAGCCATTGTCCTGTAATGAATCGAGTGGCTCTTGGCATTGGATTGACAATGCCGCTAATAGTATCTTCTTCTATGTTAGATGAGAGAAGAAGTCCATAACGTGTAAAGTCTTGTACGGTTTTTCGAATGATGTTCTTTTCTTCTTCAGGTTCTTCCAATAAATAGAAAAATCGACGTGTGCCGTTGGAATCTGGATAAGGAATACATTGTCGAATTGCCTTTAAAAGCTTATTGATCTGCGGTAAATTCTGAACGATTGTAAAGGAAAGATTTTGAAGAAAAGAAAAATCTGTAGGTTCTTGGGCATTTGTGACGGTATAGTCGCGAGATTCAAAATGATTGAAAATAATGTTATCTTTACAACACAGCATAGTAAAATCCTCCTAGGTTCGCTGAAAATGTATATTTGCCTTCTATGTATAATATCGAGAAATAGAAGTGAAATTCAAGAAACTACTAAAAATTTTTCTTTGTAGAATCAGATTTTCTTTTTTGCTTGTAAAATCGGTCTGTCTGTCCATCAATTTTTTGCATTGTGGAAAAGTTGAAAAAAGTTTTCTTTGCTGCTTTCCTTGATTGATAGATTGATTTAAATATGATTTAAATATGATTTAATGTTGATTTCGGATGTCAAAAACACCGAAATTGCGTCGTTTTCAGAATCAATAAGCAACATTGCATTGCACAATAAGCAACATTGCATTGCACAATAAGCAACATTGCATTTCACAATAAGCAACATTGCATTGCTGGAATAGCACCACACTATTGACATTGTTGCTCCTGTGTGATATACTATTCTTTGGGTGATATTATGGCAAAATTATTTAATACTGCAATTATTGAAAAACGGAATGTTTTAAATGAATTGCGAAGCAACAATATGACTGTTCAGGAATTGCGATTTTTCAGTATTTATTTATCTAAAATCAATCCTTGGGATATTTCTACAAGAGTGGTTCGGTTCCCTATTGATGAATTTCAACGGATTATGGGCTTTGGACGGCTTAACATGGCTCAAATTCGATCATGCACAGATAGCTTACTGACAAAAATTGTACATATTCCGACAGAAACTGGCGGATATTCTGCATTTCAGCTTTTTAAGGAGTGTAAAGTGGACCATGACGAGAAGGGGAAATGGTTTATGGAAATCGATGCTCATGACAAAGCACTTCCGTTGATGTTTGATTTCAAAAATCGCTATTTTAAGTATGAACTCTGGAATGCTCTCCGTTTGAAAAGTCCCAATCAGGTTCGAATGTACGAAATTTTAAAGCAATACGAGAATATTGGGCAACGAGAACTTTCTGTGAAAGATTTGAGAGAACTCCTTGGCATTGCCAAAAATGAATATGACCGCTGGGAACGATTCCGTGTTCGTGTTCTTGACAGCTGTCAACGAGCCTTAAAAGAAACTACGGATATTTGTTATACTTATGAGCGTGGGAAAACTGGACAGGGCGGAAAATGGCTGACGATTATATTCCATATCTTCAAAAATACTGAATATCAAGACCCTCTCACATTGCATGAGTTTATTGATATACAGCCAGAACCGGAAATTGTGGAAGGGAATACTATCAGCGAAGAAATAGATCCAGACTGGGAAGCGATTTATGGTTCCGAAACTCTTGCGATTCTTGCGGAAAGCTGTGGGTATGAATTTCAAAAAGAGCAGATGGAGCAAATTTCGCGGGTATTGGTTCGCATTGATATTCCCAAAGATCGCATGTCCGGAAGCATGCTATTCGGCAGACAATTTTATCTGCGTGAAAAATATGCCGCATTAAACGTAGAGAGTGCGAAAAAAATTCAAAACGGAGAAATGCCTATCAAGAATCGTTTTAAGTATTTCCTCCGAATGTTGGAAGATGATGCGTTTCAGCCGGCGGCGTATTAAGGGAATATTGTGAAATGTCCGTTGCATTTGGATAAGCAGTGCCAGAAATCGCTTTAGAACGTCTACAATGCCTCTCTCAGACGTTTTGTTAGAATTTCCGAGAAACTTAGCAGTTCAATTCGAACGCGGCTAAAAAGGGCGATAAAATGCATTTTAGAGGGTGCTCCGATATTGGGATAAAAAAGAAACTTTTTCGTGACAGTGAGGTTCGCACCAAAAAATCAGAAGAAAACGAAATGAATCTGCAAGGGATCATGTTGGAACAGAAATTTTTTGGGAAAAAGGCTTGACAAGTGCAGCAGATTGTTGTAAAATAAAAAGCATCAGGGAACTGCTTTTGTGCAGATTCCGCTACTACAATCCATGGTTATCGTGGATACTAAAACGTCAAACATGTATGTGATTACTCCGCAAGATAACACTACAATCCATGGTTATCGTGGATACTAAAACACCTCATACTGATGCAGCCACTCTGCAAGGCTATCAACTACAATCCACGGTTATCGTGGATACTAAAACAATCAATGTCTGGTTTACGATTGTCTGAAAAATAACACTACAATCCACGGTTGTCGTGAATTGTAGTATTTTTATTTTTACAAACAAAAAATCCCTCTCGTATTTCTAACGAGAGGGATTTTTCATTTTTAAGGGGAAAAATTTTTTTCTAAAAAATTTGAAATGGGTGCTGTAAGTACGGTATATCTAATAGAAAAACAAATCCACAGCAAAACAGAAAGAAAAAATAGAAGGAAAAGGAGGAAAAAACAATGGTGATCTTGAATGCATGTGGCACACGGACAAAAAGAAGCATGATTCCGGTTTGTTATAACTGGGTACAGTAAGGAGGAATGCTCTTATGAAAAAGAGTAGTATTTTTACAATCGCAATTGGTGCATTGACGATAGCATCAAAAACACTTGAGGTCTTGAAGCACGAAAATTCGTGAGAAAGGAGGGATAACTATGGCATCACCGTTGATTTCTATTGGTAAGATCGTTATACACATTTTTCTTTGAACTTTGAAATGAGGACGTAAAGATGATCTACATATAACAACTGAAATTTTCGCATAAGAAAAAATCCCCCTCGTGTACATAAAATGACACGAGGGGGATTTCTACGTTCTATTTAAGAGATATGAGCCAAGGGATTATGTCGTAATGAATTGGGAATTGTTTACGGAAGATGCTTCCTCTTTCGGTTCGGCTTCGGGTTCATGCCGATCAAACAATTCTGCAATAGACAAATTTTTATATCGCGGAATGCAGTATGCAAATGGCAGGCACAGCATATGCAGGAAGTCTTTGCAGTAAGAATGGTATTGCTGCACTTTTTCCAGAGATTTTTTTGTATACTCGCTGCCTTGGTTAGATTTTTCCAGAATATATCCTAACTCTCTTTGCAGCAAATAGTGGTAACAATCGAAATATCGCTTCATTGCTCCCATTCCTGTGATAAATCTATCTGCATCACGAATGATCCATAGGTGAGCGACGATGTTTCGGAAGGCAACGATTGCATTTTTGTCTGCATTTTCCAAATTTTCTCTTGTTTTACAGTTCCACTTGACATTTTTCAAATGCCGATTTTTTGCAGCTTCTGCTTTTTCGTATACCGTTCGAGTATCTTTTCTTCTGGCTTTTTCGTCTGTTTCATATCCCAGAATCATTTCTGTTAATGCGGTATATCGCTTTTTAAGATTGATGGAGGTATTGAATTTTGAACTGTATAGGATAGCATCTCGCTCCAGACAATGAAAAGCGATGATATAGCGGGCGTTGATATTAACCAGATTCTTGATCAATTGGTAAAGTACAGTCAAGTACAGACTGATAATGGCTTTATAACGTTCTTTTTTTCGTTTTTCTTCAGCAGTGATTTCCGCACCAGACTGCTTTACGTCTTGAAATTGATCGTAAGACATATTGGTAAGGATCTTGCACAGGAAGTTGATCTTTTCTTCTTCCGAAACAGACCAGCTATTTGTTCCACCGCATGTTTCATAATAGCGATCAATCTGGTTTTTTCCATTCATTCCTTGTACACGCTGATTCTTGGCGATACGAGACAAAACAAATCTGACAACAGTTTCATTTTGTGAAAGGGTATGCAATTTTTGCGGATTTCCATAGCGTATTAGATATTGGAATCGCGTATTTGAAATAACATTGTTTCCGATGAAGTTCCGCATGCCGTGTTCTCCAGTATTTAGCTTCTTTCCATTTTTATCACGGAAGAAGAAGCACGCCATACTTTGTAATTCCTGTTCTGATTTTTCTGTTCCTAAAATCTGAATGGCATCTACCATCATGACTTCTTTTAGGTTAGAAATCGGGTTTCCCATTCTGGCAAAGCTTTTTAACTGTGTAATTTCTTTGCAAAGACGACTGCTCTGTTGGAAGAATGTATAATCTTCTTTGAATGTCGTTTGCAGTTCCAATTGTTCCATTGTTTTTAGCAGACTGCTGATGTTGTCAAACTTGTTGATCAAGGTCGTCAGCAGGTCGTTGATTTCCTTACCATCTAAGAACATCGTCAACAAATACATCAACTTTGTGAAGTAAGTCACTTGTTCCGCTGGCTTTAAGATATTTTGAATCTGCTTCTGAATGGGGATTGGCATGTTTTTGCTTGAGTATTCTTTTACTTGAGCACCTTTGAAACCTCGAATTCTCTTGAATAATTCCTGATAGCTTGTCCACAACTGATCCGCTTCGTTCTGATAGATCCTTTTTTTAGCATCTTCAGTGATCGCACTTCTCAAATTACTTGCCAATGCATCTGCTTTTGATTTTCGTTCATTGCTATAAGCATATACCAGAACAAAATCTATCATCTTATATAGCTTACTGCGAATACTGTCATAAACATTATGATTTTCTCGGATTTCCTGCAAGTCAGGTTGATCCAGCAGCATTTCCCGCAATGTTTTGATGGAAAATCCGAGGTTTTTATATTCTTTGGTGATGATAAACCGAAAATATGGTTCTGCTAATTCTGAAGCGTTCTTCCCTAAAATTTCAGCTAGAAAGTTCAAATTGGGTGCATTGGTCTTTTCGAAGTCTTTTTGAAGGCCATAAATCGTACTGTTATAACAATTATTCATGGTTTCCTGATACTCTCTCGAAAGTGCATCTTCCAATTGATATAACCAAAGGCGAGAGATACCGCCTTCAGTACTATGTGTAATCCACTGGCGTAAACTTCCGATCAATGTAAGGATATGGTAGACTTCTTTTTCTGTTTTTTTTACAATTTTTCGTTCAGATTCCGCATGGAAGAATGCTTTTCCAAAGTAACCAATGCGATTGTTTTTGAAAAAGTTGAAGAAAAGATCCTGCTGTTTTTTTACACTACAGATAACATTGTCTTTGTTCCCGAAGTGCTCACGGTGTTGTTCCGGATTTTGAAACTCGTCCCACTGATTTCGAGTACTGAAATTAGACAAGAAATCGTCACTGCAGCCAGATACATTGTCAATTGCAAAAACAGCATTGGTGGTATATTCCGCTAAGATCTTTTCAATATCCAAAATATTGTAGATCAAGCGAATATGAAGATCATCATTAAAGCTGCGATCAAAATAACGGTTTTCAAGAACGTCTTTTAACTGCAGTATGTCTTCTCCTGCAGATCTTTTTATTGTATTTTTCTGCATAGTTGTATGAAGCGGGTTGTCAACAGAAATTTCCGGCAAAACGATTCTGCCATTTGAAATTCCAATGGAAGTCGCTACTGTAGGTTCTGTTTGTGCAAATTTCAACTTTGCAGTAAAAGTTTCTTCTTCTGGGAACGTTGTGATTTTTCCATCTGGTGTGATTTTCTTTTCCAGAACAGTTTCATTTCCATTTCCGAATGTTGCTAGGTATAGGTCATCTCCAACAACAAATACAGATTTTACACCAACAGCTTTTACACGAGATCTACGACCTTCTGCACTGGTTTCTTCCCATTGTGCCAGATTTTTCTTTTCTAGTTCTTCTCGTCTTTTTTGTGCTGCTTCTTCCGCTAATTTTTGTTTTTTTAGAGCTTCGTTTTCTTGGCTCTTTTTTATTTTTTGTGCTTTTAGAGCTTCTCTAGTTGCTCTGATATTCTTTTTTTTCATAGTAGCCCTCCTTTCCTTATTATGTTAAACCTTGGTTATTCAAACAATCCTGCATGTGCTTTTGAAACGTCTTTCGTTTTTCGGTAATATTGCTATCGTTTTTGACATGGAGAAATTGACGGTATACAATGTTTTCCAATGGGAATCCGCATTCACGTGCATATTTGGGATTTTGTTCTTCAGGATGAAAGTCTTGTATTTTCTTGAGTGGACATTTTCTGCTTTCGGAAATATTTGTGACAGATTGCTGTAAGTAGGAATTCAGGAAATCTATATTGCAAGTTTTTGTATACAATTTTTCATTTTGATATACATGCTCTGCGAATTGCTTATCTTCCCGAATCATTCGTGAAACAGTTTCAGTAAAAAATAAATCATCATTGCAACGAATCAAATGTTTTCTACTATTTACAGTATCCGCGAATGCTCTCAACCAGAAAATTGCCATTTGAGATCCGCTTGTTTTCACGAAGGGACAGTGACTACTGTATTGAATACAGTGA
>ERZ791861.298-NODE-298-length-33521-cov-10.726080_pt1 | contig 33521 bp, 40 predicted proteins | sample MGYA00510283_ERZ791861 | MGnify/ENA primary metagenome ERZ791861 (study PRJEB30046, sample SAMN00792074) | human gut metagenome | study: EMG produced TPA metagenomics assembly of the A metagenome-wide association study of gut microbiota in type 2...
ATTCCCCACTGTGGCTAAGCACCTAAAAACAAATAGAAAATGTTTGCATTTGCATAACCAGTACCAGCGTTATTGGCATACATATAAATTTTAAAATTAGTATTAGTTATGTCAGTTATTGTTGCGTATTCTGCAGCAGCGACCGGATCTCCGTTGAATAAAGCTAAACCACCAAAGCATTCGTTGAACGAAACAGGGAAGTTTATTATCTTAAGATTAACAGTATCTCCTAAGATTTTTCCCCACTGTAAAAAAAGAAAGGATGATAAAAATGGAAAAAGAATTTAAATATTACATTATACTTGATAAGGAAGGAAAACGCGTATCTCCCGGATACCGTGAAGATGGTGATGTACCAGAAGATGTAAAAGAAAACGGGTTCTTAGTTACAAAATCTGAATTTGCAATGCTATTAAATGGTTATTATAGAGATCCAGAGACAGGAGAATATAAAGAAATACCGCCATATGAGCCAGGGCTTGATGAATTAAAAGCTTCTAAGTTATTGGAAGTTGATGCTTGGACCGAAAGTAAAATTACAGGAGGTTTTACATCTGAATGTAGTGGAGAGATGGTAAGATACGATAGCGATAAGGATACGCAGCTCACGGTTTCTAGTGATCTTAATACAATCAATTCAGCTCCTGATAAATTTTCGGAATATTATCCAAATGGTTATCCGATGAGAGGTTATCCTGATGGTGGAACCGAAAAAACAATTCAGTACCTAACTGTTAAACAACTCATTCAATGGAATGTAGATTTGGGATTACATAGAGGGGCCTGTAAGCAGGCAGGCTGGGAGAAACAAGCTTTGGTTGATGCTGCCGACAGCAAAGAAGCTTTAGATGCTATAATTTTAGAAAAATAATAGTGAAAGGCTGAAAAAGCGCATTGATACTGCACTTTTATAATAAAAATTGATGAAAAAATATCATACCGAATTCAAACCGCCTGTAGAGTTGATAAATCAAGGGATACAGGCTTTTTTGTTGCGTAAATTCGTGCCGGGTTAATACCACTCAAGGCTGTCAAATGAGGTCTATAGCCTTTTTTAGCTCATGGAGGGATTTATGGGTATAAACTCTCTTAGTAACTCCTTGACTGGAGTGTCCGAGTATACGTTTGATCGCCGTATCGTTGGCACCGGCATTGTCTAACATGGTAGCGCAGGTGTGGCGGCATTCATGCGGCGTGTGTTTGCATTTGCTGGCTACCATTACGGCGTCAAACCGCGCCCGGTACTGATGGTAGGTGAGCAGGTTGCCTTCGTCGTTGGTGATGAGGTGTTTGCCGGGCTGTTGCATCCAGAATTCGAAGAATGGCAGCGTCTTTTTTGATATTGGCACAGCACGATTTCGACCGGCAGCAGTTTTTGACTCTCGAACGATAAAATATCGCTGTCGCAGTTTGACGTCTGTTTTAACGACAGATAGCAGTTCGGATGTACGAACACCAGCGTATATCATCATGAGCACAGTCATAGCCCATTTATCACCGAGTTTTTTTACTCTGTTTATCTGTCGAGTGTTAAAAGGCGTTTTAGGGTATTTCACTTTATGCTGATCGATATCGATGTATTGACTGATGTCTGCGGTAGGTGAGATGATCTCATATTTAACTGCGTAGGTATAGCAATGGTGCAGTATTTGCCGGACTTTCTTTTGCATAGCGTACAATGCTCCTGATTCTCTTGTGTCGCGAATAACAGCCTGCAGGTCACCGATTTTTAGTTCGGCGAACTTCTTGCCGTATAATCTATGGCAGTGTTTGTAGGCCGAAAGGTAATTGACTTGCGTAGTTTTTGCTAGTTTAGGAAATCGCTCGGCCCTCATAAGCTCAAAGACTTCGGAAAAGGTGATTAGCGTTGGTGCAAAAAGGGACGGATTTTTATGATACTCTGCGAGTAAAGCAAGTCCTTCAATCTCGGTAGCAGTGTCACCGATTGATTTTTGACGGCCGTTGATTGTGACTTTTACAGACCATGGGCGGCGGCGGTTACCGTCAGTTCGTAGCACAACACTACCAAAGCCGTTTGGTAGCTTCATACGTTTTCTTTTTTTAGTATTCAAAATATCACTCTCCTTTAAGGAGCATTATACAGGAGGCAAAAATGAACTGGGAATCTTTTAAATTTGCGGCTATTGGAGCTGCTCAAACTTTAGCACAAGGTTGGTCATATAAAGCCTTAATAGCGGCAATGTTGGCTATGATTTTGCATAAGCACGCTATATTGTTTTATAGCTTTACTTTTTTAGTATTTATTGATTGTTTTACCAAATGGGTATCGATATCCTATCTGCATCTAAAAGATAGTGGTATTGAAAATCCGACTATTCTAGAATCTATTAAAGGAATAAAAAAAGCCAGAGCTGCCAAAAAGATAAAAAGTGAAGTTATGAAACACCGTTTCCTTGGGAAAATCGGTGTTTATTTAATTTGTGCGTTGTCTGCTGCTGTCGTTGATGTAGTTATGAGAGTTTTAGATAAACCTACTTGGGCAGTTATGACGGTTATTGGATATCTTGTTGTAACTGAGCTGCTTAGTATTATTGAAAACTTAAATGATGCTGGCGTGGAAGCTATGAGTGGATTGATTGTTTTTGTTAAAAAGAAATTGTAAGAATTGAGGTTGAAATCTTAAAGGAGCGTGAGAATAATGAAAGTCTTTATTAATCCAGGGCATATGCCAGGTGTTGATCCTGGCGCCGTGAATCCTAACAGTGGTTTAAAAGAATGTGACGTAGCATTGGCGGTAGGAAAACTTGTTGAGTATTATCTGAAAAATGCCGGATGCGAGGTAATGCGTCTGCAGAGCGACAACCTAAACGGCGAATCTCCGGCATATCCGAATGTTTGTAAAACTGCTAATGACTGGGGTGCAGATGTATTTGTTAGTTTGCACTGCAATGCGTTTGATGGTTATGCGAGGGGCATTGAAACATTGATGTTTAACTTTGGCAGCGAAGCTGAACGCCTGGCTGCCTGTGTTCATAAGCAGTTGGTCGATACGGAACAAAGCATTGATCCGTATATTCCGGATCGTGGGTTGAAGGAACGCCCGAATTTATCTGTGCTGAGAAATACCGATATGCCGGCTATTCTTATCGAAATGGGTTTTATTGATAACGATCACGATGTTATTTTGCTGGAGAATAAACAAGATGCGATTGCAAAGGCTATTGCACGTGGAGTAACCGATTACGCAAATTTATAAAAGCAACTATTTCAAAATAAGGTAATAATGGCAGGGTTATCATATATACCAATTAGCTATTATATTGATATTGGTTATATGCTAGATTATGCTGGAATTATTGCAGAAAAAAATAGCTCCCATTATAGGGAGCTATTTATAGAATATTTAGGATTGAGATTTCATTTTTGTGTTTTTACATTTTCGACATAGTCGTCATGCAGTCCTTTAAAAATTGCATAAATCATACCTATAATGAAAATAGCTGCAGCAATCACAACTAGTAAGATTATACCAGCAATAGCTAGAAAAATCATAAACTCTAACATAAAATCACATCCTTATATAAATACTATAACTTTTTTTCAGGAAGATGGGCAATAATGGACGGTAAAATTATCTGGGGAATAATATTTTATGATATCAATCATATAAATATAGAAAGTGTGATTAAAAATTGCGTAAGGAGGTAAACCATGAATGAAAAAATCAAAAGTTGGATATCTAATAATCGCTTCCTTATTGGTCTGGGTGTTGGTGCAGTTCTTTTTCTTGCCTGCTATATGTTCGGCGGAGAAACTACCGGAAATAATAACGATATCCAGGGAACAGTTCAACGAATTACAGACGATAATAAACAGACAGGAGAATCTATTGACCGAGCTATCGAACACGTTGGAACTGCAGCAGATGAACTCGAACGAGCTGAAGAAGCTAATCGAAGAGCAGCGTTTATCTTATCAGAAGATAAGGAACGAGTTAACGAGTGTGCAGGAATCATTGTCGAACTCCAAAAAAACAATAGCAGAGCAAAACAAATCCTTGCAGACGTTGAGCGAGCAAATCAAGAAACAGAAAGAAATTAGCAAACGCAGAGAACGGCAAAAAGCTTTTTGGGGTGTTGTCGGTGGCGTCGCTGTTGGATTGTCTGTTAAATAATAAAAGCCTATCATAGTCGGTAGGATTAATTTAATGGTGTTTTTGTATAATATTGCATCGTTAATTTTGTGATTTCTGTCAACAATCTGTCAACAATAGGACGTATTTTTGACAGATTGAGTTAGTTTTACTTAAAATGTAATTTTTTCGAAACGTAGTAGTGGCAAGGATTTCAAACTTTTTTTTAAGCGTAGCTAGTAGTGTTAAAAAGTGCCTAAAGGGATTTCGGGTACAAGAGGCCGTGAGTTCGAATCTCGCCGCCCCGACCACTTAAAAAGTTAGCCGCAGAGCGTATCTGCGGCTTTTTTATTTTGTTTTAAAGGAAGTATTTAAAGTGATTTTTGCTGGAGCAGTGAAAAAATTTCCCATAGTGTTTCTTTTCAAATAGCTATCTGAATTTTACCAGATACGCCATATAACAAAACCATAATATAAAAACATAAATGATCAGTCTTGAAAGAGAAATCATAAAATAAACCCTTCTTTATTTCAAAAGTTAAGCTATATTGTTGTAGCTATTAATGGTGACTTCTTGTTTATCAATTATGATATCATGCTCTTGTCAAAGAAAAAAGCCGACATTCTGCTTTTATTTATTTACTAAATGTTGGCAAGCTGTTTCACTGCCTGTGGTTTTCTCCAAAGCTGCAGTTTGTATCAAGATTGATTTCGAAAATACGTGCCCAGGGCAGGTTTACATTGATGTCGATACCTGTTAAATAATAATTGCTGTCGTTATTGCGATAAAAAGGTGTACGGCCAAGGTCTCCATATAGAAGCTGAATCTTTTGACGCTGTAAAAAGCCACGAATAAGCGTTTCTGCAAAAAACTTGTTGTCTCCCAAATCAGTTGGCTTATAGCCTTTCAGTTTCAGTAATGTAGTTAACTGTGCATGCATTAATTTCTGATAGGCATAATCATCAAGTAAACGTTCAACTGTGAAGTTCAGATTTTGGGCATACAGTGACGGATGTTCTGATTGCGGTAATCGGTGCAGCTGGCCGGTAAATAATGTTGCTTGACTAAGCGCGGTTCCCAGTGAATTACTTAAAGTATTCCAGCCTGAAAAAGCTGCCAGCCTGCTGAGCGGTACTTTAGCCTCCAAAAGCTTAGGTATTAAAAGTTCGTTTTCAGTATAGTTGGCCGTAAGATCAACCAGCGCAATGTGGCGGTCTGATATAAGCAGGGTTTTAAGTTTTTGCAGCATAGCTTTATTAGGCTGATTGTCATCGTCGCCGCAGTGTACGAATAAAATAAAGTCGGCGACAGCAGCATCATCTGTAAGCTGACCGCCGATAAAATTTATTTTGTCCCGGATGCTTGCGTCAACAGAACAGGGCATATAGGGCATGATTTTAGCTGCGACTTTAGGCGAGGAATATTCTACAAAAATGCGCGGCTTGTAATTATACAGTTTATTATAATATCTGGTCAGCAGTAAAACTGATATTTCATCAGCTCCGCTTGTAATAAGCCCGCTGGAACCTAAAGCTGCATGTTTCATATATGCCAGCGCATGATTAACATTACGATTAGGAAGCCCGAATGGCTGGGCGTCGTCCTGCCCTATAGCCAAAGTCAGACCGTCTGCGCGTGCCAGCTGGACCAGTTTTTTGTTAAAACTGTCGTTATCGGCATACAGACTGCTGTACTTCGTTTTAATATCATCCGGTATGCGTGCATCGATCGCCAGCAGCTGCCTGGTAAAGTAAGGATCGCCGAATGTTTCTGCCATATCCTTTAATGTTGCATAACGCATCAGATGCCATTGATACCAGCTGTCCGGTATAAGCTGATCGCTGACCAGCAATCTTGGAATGACGGAAAAAAACGCCATATCGATTTGTGGATTGAGAGCATGCTGTTTGTTTACGAAAGTCAAAAACTTTTCTTCATCGTTAATTGTTCCCAAAGGTACGCGTGAGCCCAGCAGACTGCCGTGTACTAAAAGATCGGCTGATAAAATTGCGGCTGGATGCTGCGGCATTTCATTTTTCAGCCAGGCAAACAGTTTTTCTTTATCAGCAGGTGTGTTATAATTGTCAAGAAGTTCTTGCGGCGGTGTAATCACGTTGATAGAAGCCAGTGCTCCCAGTTTTCTGACCATAGCGCTGCAGGGAGGGCGGCTGTCTAACGGAGCCAGCAGCAGCGAAGTATCGGCTTTTACAGGCTGAGGCGCAAATGGGACAGTTGCAGGCATACCGCCGAATAGTTCATAAAAATAGGCGCAGAGCAGCAGTAATGCGAGCAGAATAAACTTTTTCTTGTTCATAGGCTGTCTCCTTTGCCGTTCTTGTTATATTTATTATATTACAGATACGGAGTTTTTTGAATGCGGATAATTACGGGAAAGGCACGGGGGCTGAAATTGACTGTGCCAAAGAATATGGACGTACGTCCCACGGCTGACAGGGTCAAAGAATCTCTATTTAATATTATTGGCACTAAAATTATTGGCGCACGTGTGTTGGATATGTTTGCCGGAACAGGTAATCTGGGGTTGGAGTCGTGGAGCCGCGGCGCTGCTGCGGTTACTTTTGTCGATGAAAGCCGGGAATCGCTGCGCCTGGTACAAAGCAACATCGTTAAATGCCGGGCGGAGGCTGATGTTCAGGTTCTCAAAGGCAGCGCGGTAAATATTATCGAACATCTGCATCATCAGGGACTAAAATTTGATTTTGCATTCTGCGATCCTCCCTATAATAAAGGCTGGGTTCAGAAAGTTCTGCAGAAAATGGAACACTTTCAAGTACTTGAAGACGGAGGCTATCTGATCATCGAACATTCGAAGCACGATGAAATAGGCGTACTGGCAGCGTGCTTTGAGCTTGTGCGTCAGGAACACTATGGTGAAACTTTACTTTCGTTTATAAGATTTGCCAAAGTATAATAAAATGTTGTAAAATAATAAAATAAATTTGTAAAAAAATAGCAGGAATACAGAAACGTACGTCGAATAAGGAACAAGATAATTGAATTTATGACCAGACTGCGTTGCAGCTTCTAGGAGGTTAAACAGTGCGTAGAGCGATCTGTCCGGGTAGTTTTGACCCGGTTACTAATGGCCACCTCGATATTTTTGAACGGGCGAGCCAAATGTTTGACGAGATCATTATCAGCGTTTTTCATAATCCGGGTAAAGATAAAGCAATGTTCACCATGGAGGAAAGGGTAGAAATGCTCAGGGATGCGACAAAACATATCCCTAATGCCAGAGTAACCTGTTTTTCCGGTCTTTTAAATGAATTCTGCAGGCAGGAAAAAGCTCCTTTTATTGTAAGGGGCTTACGTGCGTTTTCTGATTTTGAATATGAATTTCAGCGCGCTCTGCTCATAAAAAAAATAGACAATAACTTAGAAACAGTCTTTATTATGACTAATGCTAATTACTCTTTCCTAAGTTCCTCTGGAATAAGAGAATTGGCAACCTTTGGCGGTTGTATCCATGGTCTTGTTCCTGAATGTGTGGAAGATCGGATCAAAAGCCTTGTTATAAGCAAAGAATAATATTAGAAAGAGGTTGAGTTTGATGATGATTGATAGAAGTACAAGTGCGACTTTGGACAGAATTTTTGATGAAATGTATAACCTTATTTCTGAGGCTAACCGTATACCTCTTACTGATAAGATCATTATCGAAGAGAGCGATTTGGCGGGTATCCTGGATGATTTGAAGGAAGCGATTCCCAAAGAAGTCAAAAGCGCTACCAGACTGCTTGAAGAACAAAAAGCAATCGTCACCAAAGCTCATGAAGAAGCTGACAATATTGTTTTGCAGGCTAAAACCGAAGCTGACCGTATTTTAGAATTGGCAAAATCCGAATCTGAAAGACTAATGCGTCAGGAGGAAATTTCCAAACAGGCAGAAGCTTTTGCTGAAGATGTAAAGAGTACTGCTTTGCGTAACCAGCAGGAAATGAAAGACGAAGCTGATGCTTATGTTGAGCGTGTAAAACACGATGTGCTGCAATATGCCGATGATATGCTTGGCTATTTGAGCGGTAGTCTGCAGTCCGCTTTACAGGCTGTAAACGATAACCGCGCTTCCGTTAATGCTGAACGTGAAAGCGTTATGTCTTCACGCCCTCAGCGTGATATGGAACTTCTGGCGATGGAAGAGGAAGAAGACGAAGAATAAGCTTTTGAAAAAAAGTAAGCCTTCCGCTTAAGCGGAAGGCTTTTTGTTTTGTTGCTTTATTATTTTTGAATATAGATCGGAGAGACAGTATAATCGTTGTTGTATTGTGGTTGGTGGTTCTTTTGCAAAAGTGTCAGCAGATTAGTTGCCGCAATATCAACGGAAAGCTGCTGCTCGACTTTCTCTCCGTATTTTTCCAAGATGTTGCGGCCCAGTTTGATAATTACAGGCAGCTGAGCAGAATCCTGCATTTCTTTCAACAGTTCGCGGCCGCGGTCGTTAAAGGCCAGAACACGGATGTAAGCTGGGTCTTTGGCATTATCGAACATAGCGCGATACTGCTGCAGTAAAAGCTGCATCAGCAGTCTTCTGACACGTGAAGCGGGATAACGTTTGGTAACTGTGGCGCTGACTACGTCTTGGAATGTAGTGCAGGAAGCAGCTTCTGCCAGACGGTTTTCCAATCCTTCGCTGCATTGGCAGGCTGAGGCTATTTGGGCCGGTGTCAAAGAACGCAGCTTGTATAAAAGCAGATGGTTCAGAATTTTATCACTGATATCCATTCGGTGCTGAAGATCTGCCTCACGCAGCAGCTGGGCTGTAGTTGCCGGAACTGTGCTGAGCAGCGCTTCATCGATGCCATAGCCGCGATAATGCTCACGAATGGCTGTTGCGCCGGCAATAGGCCCGTTGATGGTTTTATCTTTATAGCCGCTGCCGCGGCGTTTAACGACGACAGGTTCGATCTCGTAACCGCCGTGCAGAAGCTGGCGGCAATATTCTAAAGCCAGGATATTGTTAGGATGTTCAGCAATCGTCAGCATGGAAGGGTCTTCCGCCAGCGTAAGCTCTAAAGACTTGGCATAACTGTGCCCTTCATCCAGATAATGATGCAGTGCGTCCTGAAAAACAGGCTCGTTCAAAAATTCTGCGGTGAGCATCAGCTGCTGCGAATTGGCTGCTTCCGCACCAAAAGCAAGATGTGATACCATCCCGGTAGCAGCCAGTAATTTTACAGCTCCTGCAGCAAAAAATTCCGCACTGCGGCAGGTGAAAACTGTCGGCAGCTCTAAAACAAGGTCAACGCCGCCTAAAACGGCCATTCTGGCACGGGTCCATTTGTCAGTCAGGGCAGGCAAGCCGCGCTGTACAAGGCTGCCGCTCATAGCGGCAATGACAGGCCTGTTGCCGGCTATCCGCTTTGCTTCGCGCAGATGATGGGCGTGGCCGTTGTGGAAAGGATTATATTCTGCTACGATTCCTATTGCTTTGCTCATTCATATTCTCCCTCATTTATAATGTTTATACTAGCGATTATCATTTAAATAGTGTATACTATATGATATAATAAAACGTGCTATGAGCGCAAGCTAAATTTTGCACAAATGGAGGAAAACTGTGATTATTTTCGTTGTCAACTGCGGTAGCTCCTCAATTAAATATCAGCTTCTTAATATGAACGGCGAGCAGGTGCTGGCCAAAGGTCTGATCGAACGGATCGGTATGGAAGGTTCTGTTCTCAAACACACGCCTACGGGCAAATACACAGTAGATATCAGCGCCGAGATACCTGACCATTCCGTTGGCATCCAGATGGCGCTGGATGCTCTGACTAATGAAGAATATGGCGTTATTGACAGTATGGATGAAATCGATGCTGTTGGCCACCGTGTAGTGCACGGCGGCGAACGCTTTACCGATTCGGTACTGATCAGCGATGATGTTTTGAACGGGATCGAGGCCTGCGCTGAGATTGCGCCGCTGCACAATCCGCCGAACCTGTATGGTATCAAAGCCTGTATGCGCCTGATGTATAATACTCCTCAGGTAGCTGTTTTTGATACGGCGTTCCATCAGACTATGCCAAAAGTTGCCTATTTGTATGGCCTGCCTTACGAAATGTATGTCAAATACGGACTGCGCCGCTATGGCTTCCATGGAACTTCCCATAAATATGTAGCCCAGCAGGCGGCCGAAATGATGGGCGAGCATATGAGCGACCTGCGTTTTATTACCTGTCATTTGGGTAATGGCGCCAGCATTGCTGCGATCAAATATGGTAAATCCATCGATACCAGCATGGGGTACACACCGTTGGAAGGACTTGTCATGGGTACACGTTCCGGCGAGATCGACCCTGCTATCATTCCTTTTTTGATGGAAAAAGAAAATATGAATGCACAGCAGATCGACGATTATCTGAACCGTCGCAGCGGTATTTTAGGTATCTCAGGGCTATCCAGTGATTTCCGTGATCTGGAAAGTGCCGCTAACCGCGGTGATGAACGCAGTCAGCTTGCTATAGACATTTTCGCTTATAAGGTCAAAAAATATATTGGCGGCTATGTTGCTGCCATGGGTGGCGTTGATGCCATCATCTTTACAGCAGGTCTGGGTGAAAACTCTCCGTTTATGCGTGATAAGATCTGTAATGGTCTGGAATATCTTGGTACGCGTATTGATCCGGAACTTAACAAGCTGCGCGGTAAACAGATGGAAATCAGTATCAAAAGGGCGCGGGTCAAGATCTTTGTGATTCCCACGAATGAAGAACTGGTCATTGCCCGTGATACACTGAATATCTGCCGCCGCATCATTAAATTATAATAAAAGTTACGCTTTTTTCTTGACAAAGATTTAGAGCATAGCTATAATTGATACGATTGGTGAAATATGATAAAGATAAATGTCGCAGAAATCAAGAAAAGACTGGTCGGTAAAAAAGACTTTTCCTATGAACTGAAACCAGCAGAATTGAACATTACCGAAGCGGATCTTCCGCTGACAGGAACGGTGACCGTAAAAGGCACGATATCCAATGTCGGTGATGTTTTGCTTTTGGAAGCTATGGTTGAAGCCATGGTCAACAGGACCTGCGGACGCTGCCTTAAAGCCTTTACAGGTAAGAGTACGGCTGAAGTATTGGAAAAATTCTATCCGGCAAGTGCTGAGAATATCGAAAATGATGCTTTTATTTATGAATCTGATATCGTCGATCTGACGGAACCGATTCGTGAAAGTCTCCTGCTGGCAGAGCCCCTTCAAGCTTTGTGCAGGATCGATTGTCAGGGCTTGTGTCCGGTCTGCGGCGCCGATAGAAATAAAGGCGACTGCGGCTGTGATACTACCACAGTCGATCCCAGGTTGGCGGCATTAAAGCAATTCATCAAAAATTAAATTCACATTCATTAGCTTGAGGAGGTGTATCAAAGATGGCAGTACCAAAGAGAAAAATGTCCAAAGCTCGCCGCGATTCCCGTCGCGCGAACTGGAAACTTACAGTTCCTGGCTTAGTCGAATGTCCGCAATGTCATGAGATGAAAATGCCGCATCGCGTTTGTCCCGAATGTGGTTATTACAACGGCAAACAAGTTATCGTTAAAGAACAATAATCTTGCAGCTTTAAATCCCCGTACCTTAACGGTACGGGGATTTTTGCTTTTTATTGGCTGGTACTAAAGTGATACAGGCAGAGTAAAAAAGCTGTTTGAAAACCGTCGGGCATTTGATTGTGACTAACTTGTGAATTATTAGGCAAATTAAGCATGGAATTAAAATTTTTACTTGCTTTTTTTATTGTGAGCTTTTATAATACCTCTAGATATTAATAGTTGGTACTAAAGTCGGGTGATAAAATGAATTCTTCCAAAAAAATAATACGGCAGGAAAATCTGTCCAAGATGTTGGAACGCAATCCATTTTTGACAGACGAGCAGCTTGCTAAAGCACTTGAAGTCAGTATCCAGACAATCCGTTTGGATCGCCTGCGAATGAATATTCCGGAAGTACGTGAACGTACACGTCAGATGGCCGAAAATGCGCAGACAAAATTGAAAGCCATCGACAAAAAAGATATTGTCGGCGATCTTATTGATCTGGAATTGAATAAGATCGGTATTTCGATGCTGAAAATAACGCCGGAAATGGTGCTGGAAAAAACAGGCGTCGCACGCGGTTACTATATGTTTGCGATGGCCAATACCCTGGCTCTGGCTGTAGTCGATGCAGATGCGGCCTTGACAGGGGTGGGTAATGTTAAGTATAAAGTACCGGTCTATGCCGGTGCAACCTTAGTCGCTAAGGCGGAGGTGATCCGCCGTGAGCATGATAAATATGTTATCTGGGTCAAAGTTCGCAACAATAACGAAGAAGTGTTTCGTGCTAAATTCATTATTGTATCACTGCCCAACGAAAGGATCGAGAAATAGTGAAAATTGCGGTTGATGTGATGGGAACTGACTATGGACCTCAAGAACTGGTTTTGGGAGCTGTCCAGGCTGTCAGAGCGTATGACTGTGAAGTCGTTCTCGTAGGCGACTCCGAAATTATAAAAAAACTGCTGGAGGAATATAATGCTGCTGATGAACGAAAAATCACAGTACATCATTCCAGAGAAGTTATTAATATGGATGAACATCCAGGTATAGCAGTAAAAACTAAAAAAGATGCGTCTATCGTCGTTGCTACGAAGCTGCTGCGTGATAAAGAGTGTGATGCGCTGGTATCGTCCGGAAGCACAGGGGCGGCAGTCGCCGCAGCATTGTTTGGACTGGGACGCATCAGGGGCATCGAACGTCCGGCTATCGCGACTCCTATCCCAAGTCTTACCGGGACGACAGTAGTTTTAGACAGCGGTGCTAAAGTCGACGCCAAACCCGAACATATGGTGCAAAGTGCTATCATGGGCAGCGTTTATGCTGAGTTGATGCTGAAAATAAAAAATCCGCGCGTCGGGCTTTTGAATATCGGTGAAGAAGAAACAAAAGGTAACGAGCAGGCTCTTGCTACTTATCCTCTGCTCAAGGCTGAAGAACATATCAACTTTGTCGGTAATGTAGAAGGCCGTGACATTAACAAAGGCACTGTTGACGTAGTCGTCTGCGACGGGTTTGTCGGCAATGTAGTCCTGAAGTTTGCAGAAGGTCTTGCAAGTGCTATAATGAAGTTAATGAAAGAAGCTATTTTGAATGGCGGTTTTCTGGCCAAGCTGGGCGGACTTTTGATCAAACCGGCTATGAAGGGGCTTGCCAAGCGGCTTGATCCGGCTGAATACGGCGGTGCGCTGCTTTTGGGTGTCAAGGCACCTTTTATTATCTGCCATGGCAGCAGTAAAGCAAAGGCTATCAAAAATGCAATCGGCGTGGCTATAGATTTTGCTGAGCGTGATGTAGTTGAACATATTGCCGGCAATATCGTGAAATCAAGAAAAGGAAACGAGGAAATATAAATGGAAAAAGCAGTTGGTATTTTAGGTCTGGGTTGCTATGTGCCTGAAAAGGTGCTGACCAACCATGATCTTGAAAAAATAGTAGAAACCAGCGATGAGTGGATCGTTGAACGTACAGGCATTAAAAACAGGCATATTGCCGCTGAAGGCGAAGCTACATCCGATATGTCCGTTATTGCGGCAGAACGTGCTTTGGCTGACGCAGGCGTAAGCCCTGAAGAAATCGAACTGGTCATCGTGGCAACTGCTTCTGCTGACCATGCTTTTCCCTCTACCGCTTGTCTGGTACAGGACCGTATCGGCGCTAAAAACGCAGCCGCATTCGATCTGTCCGCAGGCTGCTCCGGCTTTGTTTACAGTCTGGGCGTAGCAAGCCAGATGGTAAAATCCGGTTTGTACAAAAAAGCGCTCATCATCGGTGCTGAAACTTTAAGCCGCATTATGAACTGGGAAGACCGCAATACCTGCGTTCTTTTTGGTGACGGTGCAGGAGCGGCGGTCATTGGTGAAGTCGAGGATGGTCTTGGTGTTTTGGGTATCGATCTCGGCAGCGACGGCAGCGGCGGCAAATATCTGTTCCAGCCGGCTGGAGGCAGCCGCAGACCGGCTTCTCACGAAACAGTAGATGCAAGGGAGCATTTTATCCATATGAACGGCAATGAAGTATTTAAATTTGCAATCCAGATCATGGGCAAAACGGCTAAACGAGCTTTAGCTAAAGCAGGTCTTGAACCGGCTGATGTCGATCTTCTGGTTCCGCATCAGGCTAATATCCGCATTATTAACAGTGCTGCTAAACGTTTGAAAATGCCAATGGAAAAAGTTTGGGTAAATGTCGATAAATACGGCAATACTTCCGCTGCTTCCATTCCCATTGCCCTGTGCGAGGCGCAGGAGCAGGGCGTACTTAAAAAAGGCGGTACAGTACTGTTGGTTGGTTTCGGTGCTGGCCTCACATGGTCTTCCATTGTGCTTAAATGGAGTAAATAAACCTGCAAGAACAATTGAGCAAAAGACGAAAGAGAGGTTTTCCCAATGAGCAAAATTGCATTTGTATTCCCGGGACAAGGTTCCCAAACTGTAGGTATGTGTAAAGATCTTTATGATAACTATACTTGCGCTCGCAAGGTTTTTGAAGCTGCTGACGAAGCTTTGGGTTTCTCCATCAGCGATATGTGTTTTAATGGTCCGGAAGATCAGCTGCGTCTGACCTTTAATACTCAACCGGCTATCCTGACTGCCAGCGTAGCCTGTGCTGAGGTGCTGAAAGAAAACGGACTGAGCTGCGAAGTTGCTGCTGGCCATAGCCTGGGTGAATATTCTGCTTTGGTTTTGGCAGGTGCTTTGGACTTTGCTGATGCTGTCCGTATCGTTCGTAAACGTGGCCAGTTCATGCAGGAAGCTGTTCCTGTTGGCGAAGGCAGCATGGCCGCTGTCTTAGGTCTTGAAAGCGATAAAATCATTGATATCTGCCGTACTGTTGAAGCTGAATGCGGTGAAGCTGTACAGGCAGTAAACTTCAACTGCCCTGGCCAGGTCGTTATTGCAGGTTCTGTAGGCGCAGTGGATAAAGCTTTGGCGGCGTTGAAAGAAGCCGGCGCCAAACGCGCTGTTCTTCTTCCCGTAAGCGCACCTTTCCACAGCACTCTTATGCAGCCGGCTTCCAAACGTCTGGCTGAAGTTTTTGAAACTATTACCTTCCACGACGCTAAGATTCCTGTCGTCGCTAATGTAACTGCAACTGAAGTTACCAAAGGAGAAGAAATCAAAGAATCTCTGATCCGTCAGGCTGCTATGCCTGTACTTTGGGAAACCTCTGTCAACCATATGATCGCAGGCGGCGTCGATACTTTTGTCGAAGTCGGCCCAGGCAAGGTCCTGTCCGGTTTTACTAAAAAAATTGCCAAGGGTATGGCTGCTTTGAACGTCGAAGATGAAGCAAGCCTTGAAAAAACACTTGCTTATTTTAAGGAGGTTCGTTAAAATGCAGTTAGAAGGTAAAATCGCACTGGTTACAGGTGCTTCCCGCGGTATCGGTAAAGCTATCGCAGTGGCGCTGGCTGCTGCAGGAGCTGATGTCGCTGTCAATTATGCCGGTAACAAAGCTGCTGCTGAAGCAGTGGCTGCTGAAATCGAAGCTATGGGACGCAAAGTTCTGCTGCTCCAGGGTGACGTTGCTCAGTTTGAAGTCTGCACTGAAATGATCGATGCCGTTATCAAAGAATTCGGCCGTATCGATATTTTAGTCAATAATGCAGGCATCACTCGTGACAATCTACTGATGCGTATGAAGGAAGAAGATTGGGACGCAGTGCTGAACACTAACCTCAAAGGTGTTTTCAACTGTACTAAAGCAGCTGTCAAATACATGATGAAACAAAGAGCGGGCCGTATCGTCAACATCACCTCTGTCGTAGGTGTAATGGGCAATGCCGGTCAGGCCAACTATGCTGCAGCAAAAGCAGGCTGCATCGGTTTCACCAAATCTGTAGCTAAAGAAGTTGCAGCCCGTGGCATCACTGTTAACGGTGTTGCACCTGGTTTTATCAAAACTGATATGACCAGCGTTTTACCAGAAAAAGTAGTAGCCGATATGGAAGCCGGTATCCCGCTGGCGCGTCTTGGCGAACCTGAAGATATTGCCAAGGCAGTATTGTTCCTTGTAAGTGACGATGCTGCTTACATAACCGGTCAGACTTTACATGTTGACGGTGGTATGGTAATGTAATTATGCAATTCTTAAAAAAAGACCTTTGGAAGGAGGTGAATCGTAAATGAGCACTTTCGAAAAAGTAAGAGACATTACTGTCGAGCAATTGAGCGTTGACGCTGATGAAGTAAAGATGGAATCATCCTTCATCGATGATCTGGGCGCTGACTCCCTCGACATCGTTGAATTAATCATGGCTTTCGAAGAGGAATTTGAAGTTGAAATCCCTGACGAAAAAGCTGAAAAAATCCGCACCGTGGCTGATGCAGTCAAAATGTTGGATGAAGAAAAATAATCTTTTAGCAGCTCAAGGGAAAGCTCTTAGGAGCTTTCCCTGACAGTTGCAGTAGTCCTGAAATGGGGGATATTTGTTGAAACTACCAGTACTTAAAATAGGTGATTTGACAGCCGAAGTACCGATCATACAAGGCGGAATGGCTATCAGACTGTCTACCGCGCGTTTGGCGGCAGCCGTTGCGCAGGAAGGCGGAATAGGACTCATCGCAGCGTCCGGCATGGCGTTTGACGAGCTGCGTAAAGAGATCCGGCTGGCCAGAAAGCTTACCGGCGGGAAAGGCATCATCGGCATCAATGCCATGGTTGCGGCCCGCGAATTTCTTGGGCTAATTACCACTGCTGCCGAAGAAAAAATTGACCTGATCGTTGCCGGTGCCGGTTTTTCAAGAGATATTTTCGCCGTGGGGCGTGAACATAACGTAGCCGTAGTGCCCATCGTTTCCTCTGTCAAACTAGCTAAAATATCTGAAAAGCTCGGTGCAGCCGCTATTGTAGTGGAAGGAACAGAGGCGGGAGGACATCTTGGGACTCAACAGTCCATCAAAGATATTCTGCCTGACATTGTCAAGGCGGTCAATATTCCGGTTATCGCCGCTGGCGGAGCTACTGACGGTGCAGCTGTAGCGGAGCTTCTTAAATTAGGGGCAAGCGGTGTGCAGATGGGCAGTCGTTTTGCCGCCAGCGAAGAATCCAACGGTGCTCCGGCGCTGAAAGAATTATATCTCAAAATGACCAAAGAGGACGTTGTACAGATCGACAGTCCCGTTGGCTATAAAGGCAGGGCGATCCTTAATCCTTTTGCCAAACAGGTTCTGGAAGGTACGCAGCCGCGTCCCCGCACCTGTGATAACTGCCTTAAACAATGCTCCCGCAGCTTCTGCATCATCCGCGCGCTCACCAGAGCTCAGCAGGGCGATGTTGAAACCGGCCTTGTTTTTACAGGTGCCAATATGTGGAAGATCAAAGAAATTTTACCCGTGAAAGAAATTTTCAGAAGACTGAAAGAAGAAATAGCAAAAATTTAATTTGAGGTGATTTATTTTGAAAAGACGAGTCGTTATTACCGGTGTTGGCCCGATTACTCCAATCGGCATCGGCAAAGATGAATTTTGGGGCAATCTGATCGCTGGTAAATCCGGTATCGGTCTCATTACCCAGTTTGATGCTTCTGATCCTGGCTTCACCACTAAAATTGCAGGCGAAGTTAAAGATTTTGATTTCGCTAACTATGGCGATAAAAAAGAAGGCAAACGTATGGATCGTGTGACCCAGTTTGCTGTAGCGGCTGCTAAACTGGCAGTGGAAGATGCTGAACTCGATCTGGAAAAAATTGATCCCGTTCGTGCCGGCGTTTGCGTTGGCAGCGGCATTGGCGGCATCCATACCTTCCTCGAGCAGTCTTTAAAATATGGCGAAAAAGGTCCAGGCAAAATCAGTCCGTTCTTCATTCCGATGGAGATCCCGAATATGCCTGCCGGCCAGATTTCTATTGCTTTAGGCTTTAAAGGCCCTAATACCGCTATCATCACAGCTTGTGCTACCGGCACTAACTGTATCGGCGACGCTCTGCGCACTATTCAATATGGCGATGCCGATATTATGATCGCAGGCGGCACAGAAGCTGCTGTTTCTCCTGTTGCTATAGCAGGCTTCGGTAACATGAAAGCTCTTTCCACCAACAACGAACATCCTGAAAAGGCCTCCTGTCCGTTCGATAAAAAACGCGACGGTTTTGTTATGGGTGAAGGTGCCGGCGTAGTAGTTATGGAAGAGCTGGAACATGCTTTGGCACGTGGAGCTCATATCTATGCTGAAGTAGTAGGCTTTGGCATGAATGCCGACGCTTATCACATCACTGCTCCTGATCCGAGCGGTGAAATGCCTGCCCTGTGCATGCAGCAGGCTATCGACGATGCTGGTATGAAACCGGAAGACGTTGATTACATCAACGCTCATGGTACTTCTACCCATCGTAATGATTTGAATGAGACTTTAGCTGCCAAAAAGGTTTTTGGCGATCATGCTTATAAAATGACTATCAGCTCCAACAAATCCATGACAGGACATTTGCTGGGCGCTGCAGGCGGCGTAGAAGCAATTGCTACCGTCATGACCATTGAGAATGGTATTATCCCTCCGACGATCAACTATGAAGACCCTGATTTAGAAGAAGGTCTGGACCTCGACTATGTTCCTAACGTAGCCCGTAAAGCAGAAGTAAGAGCGGCTCTGTCCAATAACTTCGGCTTTGGCGGCCATAATGCCACCATTCTCTTCAAAAAATATCAAGCTTAATTGAGAATAGAGTGATTTAAATGCAAGACACGCGCAAAGAGCAGCTGCTGAAGTTCTGTCAAAGCCTTGGCATCGAAATGCACAAGCTGGAACTTCTAAACAGCGCTCTGACGCATACATCATACGCTCACGAATCTAAAGAATTACCGCGTCCGGAACATAACGAACGCGTAGAATTTTTAGGCGACTCCGTGCTCAGCGTTATCGTCAGTACATATATGTACTGCACTTTCCCCAACCTTAACGAAGGAGAACTTACCAAGCTCAGGGCCCATATCGTCTGCGAAGCATCTCTGGCTGAATATGCCCGTAAAATAAATCTTGGTGATTACCTGCTTTTAGGAAAGGGAGAAGGTTTGTCAGGAGGACGCGAACGCGCTTCTATCCTGGCCGACGCTTTTGAATCTGTACTTGGGGCTTATTATTTAGACCAGGGTATGGAAGCAGCCCGTGTATTTTTACTAGGGTTAATGAAAGCCGAGCTGGATTTTATCTGTACGCACGGCATTTGCAGTGATTTTAAAACAAGGCTGCAGGAAGTTGCGCAGCAGGATGGCGATGTTGATATCGTCTACGAGCTGATCGGTTCCAAAGGTCCTGAACACAACAAACATTTTGCCACCATTGTTTCCGTTAACGGTAAACATATCGGTTCAGGCGAAGGCAGGACGAAAAAGGAAGCGGAACAGCAGGCTGCTAAAAGCGCTCTTGAAAAAATGGGCGCGCCTTTGACAGGCTTTCCTAAATAAAATAAACCCTTGCCGGTTTACCGGCAAGGGTTTTCTTTGTCTGCTGTTCAGCTCAGTGTGAAGGTCCATACAGGTTCAGCAGAACTACGCCGCTGACGACCAAAGCCATACCGACGGCGCCGATGGCGTTGATGCTTTCGTGAAAGACCAGCATTGAAATGATGGCTGCGGCAACGACACCGATACCTGCCCAGGTTGCATACGCAATGTTCAAATCAATAAACTGCAGTGAACGGGACAGAAAATAAAAAGCGCCTGTGTAAGCTGCAACTACTACCAGCGAAGGTGACAGCTTAGTAAAGCCCAGTGTGTATTTCAAAAATGTTGTGCCCAGTAATTCCAAAACAATAGCTAAACCTAAATATACAAATCCCATGATATCCTCCTAATCATCTATGGCGTCACGTAAAGCCTTCATCCAGGCAAAGCCGCCTTCCAGCAGTGCGTTGCGCTGGGCGTCAGTCATATTACGCAGCGCCCGTTCTTCAAAATCATCCATTTTTTGTAAAAGCCCGTCGGCATAAGCAGCACCCTGACTGGTAAAAACCAACAGCTTGACGCGTTTATCAGTAGGGCTGATTATTTTTTCGACGAAGCCTTTGTCTTCCAAATCCGGACAGAATACTGTTGACCGTCTGTTTGGGCAGCATCAGTTTTTCGCAGATCAGATGCTGGGTACAGTCATTTGGAAATTCCTTCAGCAAATACAGGGTCAGTAGTAAATTGTTATTGAGTCCGTGTGATTTGGCCCAGCGTTCATAGACGGCGTTTGTGCCGAACCAAAGGTCGTAGTAGCCGTGGCGTATCCGTTGCAGCTCTTTATGCATAAGCGCCCTCCTTTTTTAATAAAGTCCGAAATCGGACTAATTGAATTATAACAACATTTTCTAAAAAAGGCAAGTAAAATTTTGTGAATGACACCAGGGCGGATGGCTGGCATTGACCGGGAGCGGTGATACGGGTATAATGCAATTATCAAGCATGTTGATAAAAATGCAGGCGCACTAATAAGCCGCATTATAATAAACGTTTAATGCAAGGAGGCAGGGCAGTGGCAATCATACCTGTGTTTATACCGCATGCGGGCTGTCCGCACCAGTGCGTGTTCTGTAATCAAAAAACTATCAGCGGTCAGCAGACTGCGTCGTCGAGAGACGTAGAGCAGCAGCTCGAACGCTATCTGCAATGGATCAAACCGGGCCCTTCCAACGAAGCGGCTTTTTACGGCGGCTCGTTTACAGGTTTGCCGGCCGACTTGCAGACAGAACTTTTCCGACCTGTAGATAAACTTTTGGCAGAAGGTGTTATTGGCAGTGTTCGCTTATCTACCCGACCAGATTATATTGATGCCGCCCGGTTAGAGCTGCTGCAGGCACACGGCGTAAAAACGGTAGAACTGGGTGTGCAGTCGCTGGACGATAATGTTCTGGCAGCGGCAGAGCGGGGGCATCAGGCTACCGATGTTTATAAGGCTGTTTCTTTGCTGAAACAGTATGGCTTTGAGATCGGTCTGCAGTTAATGGTAGGTATGCCTGGTCAAAGCTTTGACAGCGTCAAAGCTACGGTTGAGCAGGTGCTCAGGCTCGATCCTTCTTTTGCCCGTATTTATCCCTTGCTGGTAATAAAAGGCACGCCGCTTGAGCATATTTACGAACGTGGTGAATTTGAGCCTCTGACACTGGAAGCAGCAGTTGAGCAAAGTGCTTATGTATACAGCAAATTAACCCTGGCGGGGATCAAAGTCATTCGTGTTGGCTTGCAGGCCGATGAAGAGTTGTGCAGTGAAGGTAATATTGTTGCTGGACCGTTCCACCCATCTTTTGGTGAACTTGTGCAAAGCTTTTTGCTCTATGCCGAACTGACTCCGCAGCTGCAGAGGCTGTTTTGCCAAGGCGCGGGAAACATAGTAATAACCTGCCCGAGCAAGCTGGAATCAAAGCTGCGCGGGCTGAAAAACAATAATCTGCGGCGCTGGCAGCAGCTTGCAGGACCGGTTCCTGTAAATATCAAGGCCAGGCCTGATGCAGAACGTATTATGATAAGCTGGAGGTTGGACGATGAGTGAATGTCAGAGCTTTGACCCGGTCGCTGACACAGACAGCAGGCTGCTCATTCTCGGTTCCATGCCCGGTGTTCGTTCCTTGCAGATGCAGCAGTATTACGGACATCCGCAGAATCGTTTTTGGCCGTTGGTGACGATGCTTTTAGGCTATGCTGAGGTTCCTTTTGATTATGCGGATAAAAAGCAGATGCTTTTAGATAACCGTATAGCTCTTTGGGACGTACTGGGTTACTGCGAACGTGAAGGCAGTCTTGATTCGGATATTACCTGCGAGCAGCCTAACGATCTGGCCGGATTTTTGCAGAATCATCCGCAGATACATACTATCTGCTGTAATGGAGGCAAAGCTGCCGCCACCTTTAAAAAATATACCAGACAGCTCGATCTGCAGAGGATTACTGTGCATTTCCTGCCTTCTACCAGCCCGGCCAATGCCCGCTGGAGCCTGACTAAGCTTTTGGAAGCGTGGCAGGTTATCAATACCGGCCGTTAAAAAATAAAAAAGCCTTGAATACTTTTTGTATTCAAGGCTTTTACTTTAGTTATCAGTTAGTTTTTCCTGGATATGCCTTCAGTGCTTCACCAAGGATATAAATTGCCTTTTTCAAATCATCACAATTGAGAACATAGGCCAGCCTAGCCTCATTAACCCCCAACTCAGGGTCGCTGTAGAAACCGTTGCCGGGAGCGAACATAACAGTTTCGTTATCAATAGCAAAATTTTCCAAAGTCCAGATAGCAAACTTTTCAGCATCGTCTACGGGCAGCTGCACCATAATATAAAAGGCTCCCTTCGGATCGGAAGCAACTACGCCAGGCAGCTCTTTAAGAGCGGCAACGATCGTATCGCGGCGTTTTTTGTACTCTTGATTCACTTCCTCCAGATAGCTGACGGGAGTAGTATATAAAGCGGCTGCGCCGACCTGTTCCAGAATCGGGCTGCACAGACGGCTCTGGCAGCATTTGATAATCTGCTTGGCAAGCTCTTTGTTTTTGCTGATTATGCAGCCGATACGGGCGCCGCAGGCACTGTAGCGTTTAGAAACCGAATCAATGATGATCAGGTTGTCGGCAAGCTCGGGCATTGTGCCAAAGCTTCGGTAAGCGCCGTCATAAACAAATTCACGGTATACCTCGTCAGCGATCAAAGCCAGGTCATATTTGCGGACGATTGCTGAAATCATATCCATTTCTTCCTGTGTATAAACAACACCGGTCGGATTACCGGGATTAGTCAGTAAAACAGCTTTTGTTCTGGGCGTGATCTGCGCTTCGATAGCAGCAGCGTCAGGCAGATGGTAACCGTCAGTCACATTTGTCTGTACAGCGTTGATTTTAGCGCCGAACTCTCTGGCAAAAGTAGTATAGTTAGCATAAAACGGCTCGAATACCATGATCTCGTCTCCTGGATCACATAAGGCCATGACAGCAAAAATCAAAGCTTCGCTGCCGCCGTTGGTAATAAAAATATCATCGGCAGCAAAATCCATACCTTTTTCGGCATAGTATTTGCGTATCGCTTCGATCAGAAAACCTTCGCCTTTGGAATTGCCATAAGCAATTACCTGCTCGTCATAAGTGCGGATGCTTTCCATAAACTGGTCAGGAGTTTTGATATCGGGCTGTCCGATATTCAGATGGTAGATTTTTTTACCCTTCGCTTTAGCTGCATCTGCATACGGCGACAGCTTTCTGATAGGTGAAGAAGTCAAACTTTGGATACGTGCTGAAAGTTTCATGTAAAATCCCCTCACTGCTGATAAATTTTGTCCGGGCGCCAGTACCCGGGGTTATTCTGGCACTTGGCAGCATTTCTGCTGTCTTGCCAAGTGTTCATATTATATCATAATTAAATCGTTATTTTTAGCATCAGGATAAAAAATGTAAAAATATTTTACAAAACGGCCTGAAATACAGCAAAAGTGTTTCAAAAAATACTTTTTGCTTCTCAAGCATAACGGCAGCATTTGATTAAAAAAGTGCGTTGAGTCATATAATTGTATGAAACCTTCATCTATGGTAAAATATACTGATAGAATATTGCAGATTGGGTGATTTTGTGCATTTAAAGTCATTTTCGACTTATGGATTCAAATCCTTTGCAGATAAAATTGAATTAAGCTTCGGTTCGGGCATTACGGCAATCGTTGGACCCAACGGCAGCGGCAAGAGCAACATTTCTGATGCGATCCGCTGGGTACTGGGCGAGCAAAGCGCCAAATATCTGCGCGGCAGCAAAATGGAAGATGTTATTTTTTCCGGCAGCGGCAAGCGCAGGCCTTTGGGTGTTGCCGAAGTGACGCTGGTTTTTGACAACAGCGACCATCGCCTCAGCCTTGATTTTGATGAAGTAAGCATTACCCGCCGCGTTTTTCGCAGCGGTGACAGCGAATACTCCATCAATAAAAAGAACTGCCGTTTAAAAGACATTCTTGACCTTTTGGCAGATACTGGTCTGGGACGTGGTTCTATGTCCATTATCGGTCAGAATAAGATCGATGAAATACTGAACAGCCGTCCTGAAGAACGCCGCGCTTTGTTTGAAGAAGCCGCTGGTATTGCCAAGTTCAGGATGCGTAAAAAAGAAGCTATGCGGCGTCTGGACGATACCGCTGCCAACCTGACCCGCATCAACGACATCAAAGCCGAAGTCGAAGGTCAGGTCGAGCCTCTGCGTCTTGCTGCAGAACAAACACGCAAATTCAATCTGCTGGATAAAGAACTGCGTGCCTGCAAACTGACCCAATTTGTGCACAAGATAGAAAATATTGAAAATATTCGGCAGAAGCTGAACACACAGGATGCCGAACTTGAAAATAAAGTACTGGAACGCGCTACTGCCGTCAGCACACAGGAAGCTGAATGCAGTGCCTTACAAATGGAGCTGGATAAGCTCAGTGAAGCCTATAACCGTATTCAGGACGATATCAAAGAAAAAGAAACAGCTCTGGAAAAACTGCGTGGTCAGGAAGCTGTGTTGGCAGAGCGTGTTCGGCAAAGCGAAAAATCAGGACTGCGTTTGGAAGAGCAGGGCAAAAAGCTGCAGGAACAGATCGCAGCTTTGGATACTCAGCTCAAAACGATGGTCGTGGATTATGACCGTTTAGAAGCGCAGCAGGCTGCCGCACAGCTTTTGGTAAGCAGGCTGACCGGAGAACAGGCAGAAAAAGAAACACGTATCAGCGAAGCTGAAGCGGCAATGGAAGATATGAAAACAGCTGCTTTCGATAATATGCGTACAATGGTCAATCTGCGGAATGAGATCCGTGGACTGGAGCAGGAGCAGGAACAGCGGATGCGTAAGCGTGACGCCCTTAAAAAGAGCATCGCCGAAGCAGAAACCGCAGGCGAAGAACTGCAGAGCCGTTACCGTAATATGAACGATGAGCAGAGCAATGTAGAAAACTCTTTGGAGCTTATTAAACGCGATGGCAGGGAAGTGAGTGCTAAAGCTGCCGAAGAGACCGAAGCGCTGAATAAAGTTCTGTCGCAGCATAAAGACTGTCAAAACAGGATCACAGCGCTGGAAAGCCGTTTGAACCTGCTGCAGAATATGCAGAAAAGCTATGAAGGCTTTGGCTATGGGATCAAAACAGTGCTGCAGTCGCAGGAACCCTGGCGCAGTGACGTTATCGGTGTTGCCGCCGAACTGATCGAAGTGCAGCCTGAATATGTAGTTGCAATAGAAACTGCATTAGGAGGAGCGGCGCAGAACCTTGTTATGGGCAGTTCGGAAGCCGCCAAAAAGGCCATCGCCTATCTTAAACAGCGTCAGGCCGGCCGGGCGACCTTCCTGCCGCTTGATACTATCAAATATTATGAACGCCGCAGTGAAGAAGAGGCACTGGCAAAACTGCCGGGTATTCGGGGATTTGCTGCCGATCTGATCGGCTATGATATAAAACTGGCGCCGATCTTTAAATTTTTGCTGGGTCGGGTGCTGGTAGCGGACAATATGGATGCCGCTTTGGCAGCCGCCAAAAAAAGCAGCTTTCGTATCAGAGTCGTTACTTTGGCGGGAGATGTCGTCATCAATGCCGGCGGTTCGCTGACCGGCGGCAGCAGGCAGCAGAAGGAAGCCGGCTTTCTGTCGCGCGGCAAAGAGATCGACGAACAGGAACAAAAGGCAGGTGTCTTGCGCCGTGAGCTGTTGGGATATCAGGAGCTGCTTGAAGAACACGAAGGCACCTTAAAAGTTTATAACAACAAACTGGTGGAACTGCGCCAGGACCTGCAGCAGAAGGAAATCCGCAAAGCTGAACTGGGCGTAGCTCTGGAGCGTTTAAGCGCAGAGCAGCGTCAGGCTGCGGAACGGCTGGAGCTTCTGCTGGATGACCGTAATCAGGTTTCTCAGGAATATATGGCAGCTCGCCAGCAGCTTACCGACCTGCGCCCGCAGCTAACGGCTCTGGAAGCCGAAGACGCACAGGGCAAACAGCTGCTGGATGATCTGCAGAAACAAACGGCCGCAGACCACAGCGCGCTGGCATCTATCCGCAATCGTCTGCAGGATGCCAGGGTCGAACTGGAATCGACTGCCGCACGGACTACGATGATGGCCGAGCGGATGCAGCAGCTTGATGCCGATATGGGGCGTATGCAGCAGGAACTCGCTGCTAATGAAGACGAGCAAAAGCATTTGCTTGACGTGATAACGGCCAGCAAAACCAGCACTGAACAGCTGGCTGCCAGCAGTACCGCATTACTGGCCGAATTACAGACCGTTGTCGGCGGTAAAGATGAATTCGGGGCCAAACGTATTGCCATTACTGAAAAGCAGGCAGTGGCAGGCGAGAGGCTGGATTCTTTGAAAAAAGAACTGACTGTTGCTGAAACCAGGCGCAATCAGGCAGCGATGGAAATGGTACGTCAAAACAGCGACTATGACCATGCTCTGGAACAGCTGGCGACTGAATACCGTATTACTCTGGACGAAGCACGTGCCAGCGGTGATCTGCTGGATGAAAGCGATGCGGCTTTACGTCGGCGTGAACTGCGTCTGGAGCGTGAAATTGAAACCTTAGGCCCGGTAAATCCTGCGGCAATCGAACAATATGAAGCTGTCAGCGAACGCTACGAATTTTTACAGCGTCAATACAGCGATCTTTCAGAGGCCAAAGCCAATCTGGAAGCAGTTATCAGCGAAATCAACTCCGGTATGGCCAAACGCTTCAAAGAGGCCTTTGGAAAAATAAACGAATATTTTTCCGACTGTTATGTGCGTTTATTCGGCGGCGGTACTGCTGCTTTAAAACTTACTGACCCTAATGATGTTTTAGGCAGCGGCATCGATATCGAAGTGCAGCCTCCCGGTAAAAAACTGCAGAGCCTCTTCCTGCTATCAGGCGGCGAGCGGGCCCTGACGGTTATCGCCCTGCTGTTCGCTCTGCTCAGCTATCAGCCTTCGCCCTTCTGTATCCTTGACGAAATAGATGCGGCGCTTGACGAAGCTAACGTTGACCGCTTTGCGAAATTCCTGGCAGCCTATGCCGAAAGCACGCAGTTTATTGTTATCACACACCGCAAAGGCACTATGGAAGCCGCGCATGTTCTGCACGGCGTTACCATGGAAGAATCCGGTGTTTCTAAATTACTATCTGTCAAATTGAGCGAAAAGGAGTGAGAACATGGGATTTTTAGAACGACTGAAAGACGGACTCAGCAAGACCCGCCGCAACTTTACTGACCGCATCGAAGAACTTGTAGGTATGTCGGCCAAAGTCGATGAAGACTTTCTGGAAGAACTGGAAATGATCCTTCTAAGCGGTGATGTTGGTGTCAAAACCACAGAAAAGCTTATCGATGCTGTTCGTCAGGCTGCTAAAAAGAAAGAAATCGAGGGGACGGAGCAGGTTATGCCGTTCCTCAAAAAATATATTGCCGAAATGCTGCAGGACGAAGGACAGCGTACCCGTATCGGTGCCAAACCTACGGTTATTCTTGTCGTGGGCGTCAATGGTGTTGGTAAAACCACTACTATCGGCAAGCTGGCCAACTATTTTCATCTGTTCAAATACAAAGTCATGCTGGCTGCCGGCGATACCTTCCGTGCCGCCGCTGCCGAACAGCTGCAGATTTGGGGCGAGCGTGCCGGCTGCGAAGTTATCCGTCACGAAGAAGGCGCTGACCCGGCTGCCGTGGTTTTTGACGCTGTCAAAGCCGCTATTGCCCGCAATGTCGACGTACTTTTTATTGACACTGCCGGACGGCTGCATAATAAAACCAATCTGATGAACGAGTTGGAGAAAGTACACCGCATCATCAAACGCGAGATACCAGAAGCTCCGCATGAAACCTTTCTCGTGCTGGATGCAACGACAGGGCAGAACGCTATCAATCAGGCCAAAGTCTTTATGGAAACCGCCAACGTCACCGGTGTTGTGCTGACCAAGCTCGACGGTACGGCTAAAGGCGGTGTCGTTATTGCTATCAAAGAAGAACTTGGCTTGCCTGTTAAGTGGATCGGTGTCGGCGAAGGCATTATGGATTTCCGGCCCTTTGAAGCCGATAAATTTGTCGACGCCTTGTTTGATGGTGACAAGTAAAAATGCTTGACAGCCTCTGCGATTTTCGATATAATACCAAAGTCGGATAAAATATGTAAAGATTTTGGTGATTGAAATGCAGGAAAACAGTTTGGAGCAAAGAGTACGGTTAGGACGTTTGTTCGATGCCTACGGCTGCCTGCTCACCGAAAAACAGCAAAAATGTCTGGAGCTGTATTTCTGCGACGACCTTTCGCTGGCTGAGATAGCCGATGAACTTGAAGTATCAAGACAAGCGATACATGACCTTATCAAACGGGTAGAGCATACTCTGGAACGCTATGAAAGCAAACTGGCGCTGCTGGCCCGCGATGATCACGATAAAAAGCTGCTGGAAGAAATGAGCCGGCTGCTGGCTGACCACCTTGCTCAAAGCGGTGGCTCGGCAGAACTTCAACAAGTACGCCGCATTTTAGACGAATTGAGCGGCGAAAGTAGGTAAAAATGGCTTTTGAAAATTTATCTGAAAGACTGCAAAATGCGATAAAAATGTTCCGCGGCAGCGGCAAAATAACAGAAGACGATCTTAAAGCGCCTCTGCGCGAAGTGCGGATGGCTCTGCTTGAAGCCGACGTCAACTTTAAAGTCGTTAAAGATTTTGTTGCCAATATCAAAGAACGCGCGCTGGGCGAAACAGTTCAGCAAAGCCTGACTCCCGGTCAGCAGATCATCAAGATCGTCAACGACGAACTGACCCAGCTTTTGGGCGGCACACAAAGTAAGCTCACCGTAGCGGACAAACCGCCTACAGTCATTATGCTGGTAGGTCTGCAGGGCGCTGGTAAAACTACTACCGCCGGCAAGCTTGGCAGCCTGCTGCGGAAAAAAGGCAAAAAGCCGTTGCTTGTAGCGGGCGACGTTTACCGTCCTGCGGCTATCAAACAATTACAGGTTCTGGGCGAACAGCTCTCACTGCCTGTCTTTGCTCTTGGCGATCAGGTATCTCCGGTCGAGATAGCGCGCAAGGCAATGGATAAAGCATTCTCACTGGCTTGCGACACGGTAATCATCGATACCGCGGGCCGCTTACATATCAACGAAGAACTGATGGAAGAACTGCGCAATATCAAAGCTGCCGTCAATCCGCATGAAATATTGCTGGTTGTCGATGCGATGACAGGCCAGGACGCAGTCACTGTAGCCGAAAGCTTCAACGGCGAGCTGGGCATAGACGGACTTATCGTTACCAAGCTCGACGGCGACGCCAGAGGCGGTGCTGTATTGTCAGTAAAAGCTGTTACCGGACGCCCGGTCAAATTTGTCGGTATGGGTGAGAAGCTTGACGCTTTGGAACCTTTCCATCCCGACCGTATGGCATCCCGTATCCTGGGCATGGGCGATATCCTGTCTCTGATCGAAAAGATCCAGTCCACGACCGACCTTGCCAAAGCTTTGGAAATGGAAAAGAAGCTGCGCAAAGACGAATTCACGCTCGAGCAGTTCCTGGAACAAATGCAGCAGGTCAAAAAAATGGGCTCGCTGGAAACTATTTTGGGGCTTATCCCCGGTATGAGCGGCATCAGCCAAAAGCTGAAAGAAGCCAACGTTGACGAAAAAGAATTCGACCGCGTTGAAGCCATCATCCGTTCCATGACCCCGAAAGAACGTCGTCATCCCGATATCATTAACGGCAGCCGCCGTAAACGTATCGCAGCAGGCTGCGGTATGCGCGTGCAGGATGTCAACAAGCTTCTCAAAAACTTTGAAGAAAGCAAAAAGATGATGAAAAAGATGCAGGGTATGGCTAAGTTTGCTTCAAAAGGCGGTTTCAAAATGCCTTTTATGAACAAATAAATTTAAATCAACATCTGGTTTAAGGAGGTGAAATAGACATGGCAGTTAAAATCCGTTTAAAACGTATGGGCTCTAAAAAAGCTCCTTTTTACCGTATCGTTGTTGCTGACTCCCGCTCTCCGCGTGACGGCCGCATCATCGAAAGCATTGGTTTCTATGATTCCACTGTACAACCCGCTACCGTAAAGATCGACGAAGAGAAAGCTCTTTCCTGGATGGCTAAAGGTGCACAACCTACTGATACCGTTAAAAACCTTTTCAGCAAAGACGGCATCATGAAAAAATATGCTGAATCTAAAGCAAAATAAGAAATGAGGCGTGATTTGCATGAAAGAATTGGTAGAAGTCATGGCCAAGTCTCTAGTGAGTAATCCGTCTGCAGTAGTCGTGGAGGAGGAAACCACCGGAACATCAACGGTGCTTCGCCTCCATGTTGCTCCTGAAGATATGGGTAAAGTTATTGGAAAACAGGGCCGCATTGCTAAAGCAATCAGAACTGTCATGAAAGCTGTTGCAACCCGTGAGAATGTAAAAGTTGTCGTAGAGATTGTCTAAGACGTATAAGGATGGTAAACGATATGGATAAAATGTTTGTACGTGTTCCGGTTGCAATAAAAGCAAAAGTAACAGAAGATCTCAAGTTGAAAATTATTGGAGATGTCCAAAACACCATAAAAACGATTAATCTGGATATCGAGCACTTCGAATTCCAAGCCAAAAAAGCTCTTTCTCAGGCCGCCAGCGACCTGAGCGTACTTCCTTCACTGCGTGAGCAGATTGAAATGGAAAGAAACAAGATCAATGCCGCTAAAGCAGAAGCCGAAGATAAACTTAAACGCGCTGAAGCTTTGGAGATCGGTGCGGAGATCGGTCACGGTACACTTGAACGTACTGTCGAGATCACCATAGGCACTGATATCGACGCTCTGATGGGCGCTGAGATCCTCACTGAGGATGGCAAGATTATTGCTTTCCGCGAATGATATGGAAAAACAAGTAGTTATTGGCACTATTATCGCTCCGCACGGTGTGCGGGGCGATATTCGTATTCTGCCGCAGACAGATCATCCTGAACAATTTTTAGAGCTTTCCTCTTTGCTGCTCGAAGACGGCCGTTCGCTTCAGATTACCTCTGCCCGGTTCCATAAACGTATGGTACTGATGAAATGCAGGGGTGTGGAAACAATGAACGATGCCGAACTGCTGCGCGGCAAAAAGGTTTTAATCAACAGTGAAGATCTGCCTCAGCTTGAAGAAGGCGAATATTATGTAGCCGACCTGCTCGGACTGCCCGTATTCGATACGGCAGGAACACAGCTCGGCACATTGAAAGACGTGCTCAGCACCGGCAGCAACGACGTTTACGTTATTGCTGTACCGGAAGGCAAGGATATCCTCGTCCCGGCCCTCAAAAAGCACGTTAAGGAAATCAATATTACAGACCGTAAGATCGTGGTCGAATTACCTGAATGGACAGATGCACCGTGAGATTTCTCTTTATTACCTTATTTCCTGAACAAATTGAACAAGCGGCTGGTCACAGCATTATCAAACGCGCCGTCGATGCGGGACTTGTAGAAGTCAGCTGCATCAATCCGCGCGATTTTGCAACTGACAGGCACCGTACAGTGGACGATACGCCCTTTGGCGGCGGTGCCGGCATGGTTTTGAAGCCAGAGCCGATGGTAGCGGCTATCCGCATGGCCAAACAGCAGCTGCCTGCAGCGAGGGTTATTGCCATGTGCCCGGGCGGGCGCACATTAAAGCATGATATCGTTGAAGAATATGCCCGCAGCGGCCAGGATCTAATTCTGGTCTGCGGTCATTATGAAGGCTTCGATGAACGGATATTCAACTGGGTCGATGAAAAACTTTCCATTGGCGACTATGTACTTACCGGCGGCGAACTGCCGGCACTGATAGTTATGGACGCTGTAGCGCGCTTTATACCGGGCGTGCTTGGAAAAATGGCCAGTGCCGTTGAAGACTCTTTCAGTACGGGACTGCTGGAATATCCTCAGTACACCCGGCCGGTGGAATTTGAAGGACTGGAAGTACCGGAAGTGCTGCGTAACGGCAATCACGCTCTGATCAATCGCTGGCGCCGTAAAGAAGCCCTTAAAGCGACTTATCTGCACAGGCCTGATCTGCTTGCAGAGCTTGGCAAAGAGGATGTGTTGCTGCTTAACGAAATCAAACAGGAACTCGCAGGTGATAATAATGGCTAACCTTTATCTGGGGCTGGTGCATTATCCTATTTACAATAAAAATATGCAGGTCATTGCTACTGCCGTCACTAACTTCGATATCCACGATATTTCGCGTACCGCTCGCACCTATGATGTCAAAAAATATTTTTTGATCCATCCGCTGGAGGTACAGGCTGAAATCATCAAAAGGATAACTGACTATTGGCAGCATGGTTACGGCAAAACCTATAATCCTGACCGCAGCAACGCGCTGGAACGTGTAACCTATACGTCCAGCATTGAGTCGGCTATTGCCGCGGTTACTGAAATAGAGGGGCAGGCGCCGGTTACGATTACTACCGATGCCCGCACCTATCCTAATACAGTGACCTATGGCTTTGTACGAAAGTTGCTGCACTGCGGTGATAAACCTCTGCTGCTGCTTTTTGGCACCGGCTTTGGTATGGAACAGGAAACAATGAACAGTTTTGATTATGTACTTGAACCTGTTTATGGTCCCTGCGACTATAATCACCTGTGTGTGCGTTCTGCGGCTGCGATTATTTTAGACCGGCTGGCCGGTGAGGCCTGGTGGGAAAAATAACTGTCAAAATGCTCAAAAAATAATTGCAACTAATTGAACAGTATGATATAATGTCATTTGTGTAAAACGGACGGTCCGCTGTGGTGTGTTCGCACATGAACGTCTATGATTCGAGGAGGAAATTATGAATATTATTGAAGTATTGGAACAAGAACAGCTTCGTTCCGACATCCCTGACTTCCGTGCAGGCGACACCGTAAAAGTTTATGTAAAAGTAGTCGAAGGTACTCGTGAACGCGTACAGATGTACGAAGGTGTAGTAATTGCACGCAGCGGCGCCGGCGTTCGTGAAATGTTCACCGTTCGTCGTATTTCTTACGGCGTAGGCGTTGAAAGAACATTCCCGATCCACAGCCCACGTTTGGAGAAAATCGAAGTTTCCCGTCGTGGTATCGTTCGCAGAGCAAAACTCTACTATCTGCGCAGCCTTACCGGTAAAGCTGCTCGTATTCGCGAACGCAGATAATCGGTATCAAATTACAGATCGTAAATCAAGAGACCCTTTCAGTTCAGCTGAAAGGGTCTTTTTGTATTTTAATCAAGATAAATTCTACCATAATGGATAAAAACAGCATTACCATATAGGTAAGTAAAAATGTGCATCTTACTTAATAGTTATTGAAAAGTAGCGGCTGAAATATCAATAGCATTACCGCAATAATTGAGCAATTTGCAGTTGTCTAAATAAAAAAACAGACATTCACGTTTCGTGAATGTCTGTTTTTTATTTGCCTGATCCTTAATGCGCCAAAAGCTGCCGCATTTTATCAAGTGC